>Ga0075163_10001088_pt1 | contig 36231 bp, 35 predicted proteins | sample JI1023141ADNA_FD_71478 | JGI IMG/M metagenome (GOLD analysis project Ga0075163, IMG submission 71478) | Wastewater effluent complex algal communities from Wisconsin, to seasonally profile nutrient transformation and Carbon sequestration -... | ecosystem: Engineered > WWTP > Effluent > Algae...
AGCGATCCTTCTTCGACAGCTCGATCTCGACGACGTCCTGCGTGGTCTGGAACTGGATGTTGGTGTGGCCGATGCGGAACACCGTGTTCGGCTTGAGGTAGACCTCGCGGATCCGGAGGTCACCGACGAAGATGCCGTTGCGCGAGTTCAGATCGCGAAGCCGGTAGCCGTCGTCGCGCGCCGAGACCTCGAAGTGGGTCCCCGAGACGGCCTTGTCCTGGACGACCAGGTCGCTGATGATCGAGCGCCCGCCGGTGACGCGCGGCTTGATCATCTCGACTTCTTTGCCCTGATCAGCGCCGCTGATCACGACGAGCTTGCCCTTGCGGAGCCGCCTGACCGTCGCCCACTCACCCTCGAATAACGTGGTGAGCCCGGTGCCGGATTCGAACTGCGGGTCTCCCTCTTCCATCGCCGCTCACCGTATCACGGCTCGCAGCGGCCTACCCGGGGGGATCGGGCTGTTAGTTCAACCACTTCTGTTCGGCGGGCTTCTTCGGCTCGCGGGCTTTTCCACCCTCGATCACCGACAGCTTCGCGCGCGCCCGGGCGATCCGCCAGCGCTTCCACGCCAGCCCCGGTGAGAACTTCTTCGACGTCATCACCGCCGCCGCGATCATCGACCCCGCGAACGCCGCACCCAGCGCCCAGAACTGCTGGATCACGACGAAGAACAGGACGAACCCGATGATGCCGTACATCAGCTGGCGCCCGGTCAGCGGCAGCACGCCGAAGAACTGCACCTGCTGGCGCGCGTAGACGATGCCGAACGCGACGATGGTCGCGTAGATGAACCCCGAGAGCCCGAGGATCGGATCGTTGGTGCCGAGCGCGAACCCGAGGCCGACGCCCGCGGCGGAGCCGACGATGCCGGTGACCGCGGCGAACCGATAGAACCGCGCCGTGCCCCAGAACCGCTCGAGCGTGGGCACGAACATCCACAGCACCATGCCGTGGAGGATCAGGCCGAGGAAGCTCTTCTCGAGGAACAGGCCGGTCAGCAGCGTCCACACGCGCCCGTGCTCGAACACGTTCGACGGCGTCGCGCCGAGCCAGTCCTCGATGCCCTTGCGGGCGGCGGGATCGCACATCAGCCAGACCAGCGAGAGCCCGACCTCGAGCGCGAGGATCACCAGCGCTCCGCGCGTGATCTTGAGACCGGCGAAGCGGTCTGCGACGGAAGGGCGATCGCGGCGACTCACCTTCCGACCTTAGCAGAGACTTACTGCGGAGGAGGAGGCGGCTCTTCGAAGTTGCCGATCGGCAAGGTGATGGTGCCGACGTCGTCGTAGTCGTTGCGATCGCGCAGCGCGACGGCCTTGGTCTGCGGCTCGCCGAGCGGCTTGCCCGCCTGGTCGACCGCCGAGAACGTGGCCTGGTACGCGCCGGCGAGCAGCGGATTCGACACGCCGAAGCCGTCCCCGCAGGTCAGCTCGGTCGAGATCGCGGCATCCCCGCTGGCGGCGTCGACCTTGATCGACTTCGGGTTACCCGCCGCGCGGCAATCGAGGTCCGCGTTGGTCTTGCTGTCGACGAGCACCCAGTCGAACAGGATGCGGCCGCCGTCGTGAATGAAGTCCTCGCCGACGGTCGCGTCGACCGCGAAGATATCGACCGCGCGGGTCAGCGAGTGGGCGTACTCCTGGCTCCCGCTGGTGTTGGTGATCGCGATCGTGACCTCGTACTCGCCGAGCGGATACGCCGCGCTCGCCTGCTGGCGGTTGCAGTTGTAGAGGTCGATGAACGTCGGCAGGCCGCGATCGAACGGCACCGCGGTGACCTCGACGGTGGAGAACCCGGCCGGGCAGTCGAGGGCCGTCCCGTCGGCCGAGTGGAAGCTCCACTCGGTGTTGATGAAGCCGACCTCTTCGGTCTCACCATCCGTGGCGATGATGCAGCCGGTGAGCGGCGCGATCAGCGAAGCCAAGAGCAGGGTCTTCATGGGGTTTCCTCCAGTCACGTTTGCCATGCAGGCAAACGGCGCGCCACCCCGGATGACCTCACTGGCAGATACAGGGCTGAACGTCACAGTTCGACACCTGCACGATCAGCTCGAGCGCGCCCAAGCTCACGGTATCACCCACGATCACCTGACGCTGCTCGACGGCCGGGGCGACGAAGGTGGCCGGGGCAGCGGGGCCAAAATCACACAGCGGCGTGATCGCAAACAGTGCGGATCCCTCGGGTAGTACGAACCCGGTCACACCATGACTGTCGCCGCAGGGCCACTCTTCCTGGTCGACCTGTTGCTCGACCGCACCATTGACGACCACGTCGACGGTCCAGTCGAGCCGAACCGCGGTCACCGTCCCGGTGCCGTCCTGGCCGGAGCGGCAGTTGACGAACTTGTCCTCGAGCGCGCTCGACGCCGGCCGCAGCTTCCACGACAGCTCCACCGCCCCGCCGTCGACGTTCCCACATGCGGCGAGGGCGCACAGGATCCCGACGAGGACCGGGTGATTTGACCGCGAGTTAGCGCGCATGGTTCTATCGCCGTCGAGTATGCCAGGCTCTGCAGCATCCGCGCTCGCGGCAAACCTGGACATCATCGCCCTGTTCGACCACGCACACTGGATCGTCAAGGCCGTGATGATCCTGTTGATGATGATGTTCGTCGTCTGCGTCTACATCATCATCTACAAGACGATGTACCTGCGCCGCGCGTGGGCCGAGTCGTCGCAGTTCACCGAGTCGTTCTGGCGCTCGCGCGACATCGAGCAGATCTACAAGCAGGCGCAAGCGCTGCGCAACAGCCCCGTCTCGCAGATGTTCGTCGCCGGGTACACCGAGCTGGCCAAGCTCGCGTCCGACGAGAACCTCAAGGGCGATCGCGAAGGCAACCTCGCGAACATCGATCGAGCGCTGCGGCGCGCACAGACCGTCGAGATGACCAAGCTCGAGTCGATGGTGTCGTTCCTCGCCACCACCGGATCCGCCGGCCCGTTCATCGGCCTGTTCGGCACGGTGATCGGCATCCTGTTCGCGTTCATCGAGATCTCCGAGGCGAGCGGCGCGGCCACCCTGAAGGTGGTCGGCCCGCACATCGCCGAGGCGTTGTTCGCCACCGCGATCGGCCTGGTCGCCGCGATCCCCGCCGTGATTGCCTATAACTACTTCATGCGGAAGATCCGCGTGTTGCGCTCGGAGATGGAGACCTTCGAGCAGGATTATCTCAACATCATCAAGCGTCACTTCCTGAGGTGATCAGATGGGGATGAGTAGCGGAGGGAGCGACGAGCTCAACAGCGAGATCAACGTGACGCCGATGGTCGACGTCATGCTCGTGCTGTTGATCATCTTCATGATCACCGCGCCGATGATGAACACCGGCGTCGACATCGATCTCCCGACGGTGACCGGCAAGAACATCGAGGATCCCGAGGGCAAGCTCGTGCTCTCGATCTCGAACGACCGGAAGCTCCACCTCGGCGGCACGTTGATCACGTGGGAGAAGCTCCCCGAGATGCTCAAGGCCAACGCCCGCGTCCAGAAGGAGAAAGAGCTCTACATCGAGGCAGACACCAACCTGCCCTACGGGATCATCGTGACCGCGATGGCAACGGCCAAGAACAACGGGGTCGACAGGGTCATGATGTTGACCGATCCCAGCGAAACTCTTGGGCTTAAAGAATTAGATCAGAACATCAAACCCTGACGCCCGTCTGACTAACAAGGCCCTTCATGAGCATCCGAGACAGCGAAATGCACGTGCTCGCCATGGTTGGCGCAGGCGTGCTGACGGCTGCGTTGTTCATCCCGGCGGCGGTGTGGGCGAGCGGGACGGGTAGCGATTCGGCGGACGAGGACGACAACGCGAAGAACAAGGTCGTCGTCGAGGCCTCGCTCGCCGCGCGGAAGACGCCGAAGAAGCAGCCGCAAAAAGAGTTCAAGGCGCCGACGCCGGAGGACAAGCCGCAGGGCGTGTCGCGCGACGACAAGAAGGAGTCCAAGCCGCAGTGCTGCGTGAGCGAAGCGGACTGCAACAAGGTCTCGCTCCCGTTCCCCACCACCTGCCCCGACGACGGCCGCTGCGAGAGCAATCGCTGCAAGGCTCCGAAGCAGGACAAGACCGAGACCAAAGACAAGCCGGTGACGATTCCGGATCGCACCGGCGGCGTCGACCAACCGGTCGGCACGCCCACCGAGAGTCAGATCGGGACGTTCGACGGCAGCAAGAAGGGCCGCGCCGCGGTCAACAGCGGTCACCCGTGGCTGCGCGAGCTCGCGAACGATTTCCTCACGTACGTCGACTTCCCGGCGATCGAGGAGGCCTCGGCGGCGCTCGCTTGCCTGCGGATCGAGAAGGATGGGACGATCTCCGACGCGACGCTCGACCCGCCGATGGGCAAGCGCAGCGACAACGAAGGCCTCAACGCGAAGGCCGAGAACGCTTTCAAGAAGATCACCGAAGACCGGAAGCAGAAACCGCAACCGGTCCCGACCGAGCTTCTCGAACAAGTGGTGACCAAATGGCAATGCATACCGATCGACGCACAAACCAAGCAAAACTGATCTGGGCGGCGCTGGTGGCGATGGTCGGAGCGCTCGCACCTGCGGGCACGGCGGTCGGTGACAACATCAGCGGCACCAACTCGGCCATCAAGCGCACGGCCTATCCGATCGCGGTGCAGGAGAACACCTCGGGTGACGCCGGCGCCGGCAGGGAGGTCGCGACGGTCGCGTCGTTCGACTTCACGCTCGCCGGTCCGTTCAAGGTGCTCGACCCGAAGGGCTTCCTCGCGCGTCCCACCGAGGGCCTCGACTTCGAGATCCAGAAGTGGAAAGACGTCGGCGCGTTCGGCGTCGTCAAGTACCGCGTCACCGCGACGGAGATCGAGTTCCGGCTCTACGAGGTCAGCAAGGGTGACAAGCCGACGCTGACCAAGACGTACTCGCGCAAGGAAGCCACCCGCGCGATCACGCACAAGTGGGCCAACGAGGTGGTCAAGCACCTGACCGGCGAACCGGGCTTCTTCGGCTCGCGGATCGCGTTCACGGCGAAGGCCTCGGGCGCGAGCAAGATCCTCGCGATGGACTTCGACGGTGCGAACACCGGCGCGATCTCCAACAACTCGTCGACCAACATCCTCCCCGCGTGGTCGCCGAGCGGCGGCATCGCGTACACGTCGTTCATGCGCGGCAACCCGGACCTCTACGTCACCGGTGGTGGCGGCGGCCGGCCGACGGCGATCGCGAAGTATCGAGGCATGAACACCGGCGCGGCGTTCTCGCCGGATGGCAGCAAGATCGCGCTGACGCTGTCGAAGGACGGCAACCCCGAGATCTACGTGATCAACGCGAAGGACGGCGCGATCATCAGGCGCGTCACCGACAACCGCGCGATCGATACCTCGCCCGCGTGGTCGCCCGACGGCAGCCAGATCGCGTTCGTCTCCGACCGCAACGGCGGCCCGCAGATCTTCATCACCTCCGCGAACGGCGGGGGCGCGACGCAGGTGTCGTTCAACGGCAACTACAACACCACGCCGGCGTGGTCGCCCAAGAAGGGCAAGTCGATCATCGCGTACACCACGCGCGACGGCTCGAACTACGACATCGTCACGCTCGATCTCCAGACCAAGGAGATGAAGCGGATCACCCAGCAGATGGGCAACAACGAGGAGCCGTCGTTCTCGCCGAATGGCGCGGCGATCGCGTTTGCCCGCGCGGGTCAGGGCATCTTCATCGCCAACGCCGAGGGCACCGGCACGCCGGTCAAGGTGTGGAGTGGCTCGGCGACCGGCGTCGACTGGGGCCCGGCGCCCGCGCAGTGACACGACAGACCGGTTCGCACCCCTCGAACGTGTGAACGCTCATGACGAACCGAGCGCGCCTCGTCCTGGTCGCACTGGCAGCCTTCCCTGGAATCGCGAGTGCCGCACCGACACCGAAGCCGGCCAAGTCGATGAGCCTCCGCGAGGTGATCGCCATCGCGCGGGCGTGCGCGCCGAACGCGGCTGACGCTCGATCGTTCGAGCTGGTCCACGTGACGCAAGCGGCGGGGTCGACGTGGACGGTCGTGTTTCCGGAAGCCCGCAGGACCAAGCCGCTCACGATCGATGCCGTGACGGGCACGTGCAACGGGACGCCGGTGACCCGAACACCTTCGAAGCCCCCGACGTCGCAACCCGATGTCGACCTCGCCGCGTCGATCGCCGCGGGCGCGCGCTGCGTCGCGGCCGAGATGAGGGCCCAGCCCGGCGTCAAGATCGTGGCGGCGAACCCGATGTTCATCGTGCACACCGACTTCGTGTGGCTCCGGTATCGCAACGACCCGCCGAACGGGCTCGTCGGTCCGCCGGAGCTCGAGCTGGGAGTTGCCGACAAGGCCTGCCACTGGATCCCCGGCGAATGATCCGATCCTGCCGGTGAGCGCGTTCTCGCCCTCCCGAGAAGTACGAGTCACGCGCTGGATCGCTGCTTGCTCGTGTCCGTGAGCATGCCTGCGCCGTTTCCGCACGTTTACCACGCGTCCGTGAGCCGCACGTTTCCGTCTCGCGGTCGGGTGGACGCGCCGCCGCGGCCTTACCTCGATTGCGGCCCGTCGGACCGTGACACCGCCGCATGGTCGCCAGAGCACCTCGTCCTGTCATCGCTCGGCATGTGCATGCTCACGACGTTCGAGACCTTCGCCGCACGCGACGGCATCGAGCTGGTGTCGTGGCGCACGCAGGTCACCGGCACGGTGGATCGCACGCCGGAGGGGCTGGCCTTCACCTCGATCGTGCTCGGCATCGAGATGGAGCTCACCGGGAACGTCGACCGCGTCGACCGCACCCTCGAGGACGCGAAGCAATATTGCCTCGTGCTCAACTCGCTTCGCGTGCCCGTGGTGATCGAAGCCGAGATTCGCACTCCGAAAGCTGCCGAGCGCGCCGCCGAGTCGTACGACCTGGCCGGCTGAGGCTACGATGCTCGCGTGCTCCCCCCGGGATATCGCGGCTACACCGAGATGACGAGCGCGCTGCGCGCCGCCGGGGCGGTGGAGATCGGACACAGCGTCGAGCACGCGCCGCTCCTCGCCGTGTCGTTCGGCCCCACCACGGCCCCCCGGAGCAGCATCGTGATCGGCGGGCTCCACGCGATGGAGTGGATCGGCGTCGAGACCGCCCTGGCGCTCGTCCAGCGCCTCTCGGCCGCGCCTCCGACCGACCGCAAGGTGATCGTGGTCGCGATGGCGAACCCCGACGGCTATCGACGGGTGGAGGCCGATCTGTGGGCGGGCAAGAAGCGCTTCCGGCGCACCAACCTCCGCGGCGTCGATCTCAATCGCAACTGGCCCACCGGGTTCTTGCCGCGTCCGAAGTGGCTCGCCGGCTTCAACTGGCCCGGGACGCATGCCGCGTCGGAGCCCGAGGTCGCCGCGATCGTCCAGCTGCTCGATCGCGAGGTAGCTCGCGGCGCGAGCGTCGACACCGCGCTGTCGCTGCACAGCTTCGGGCGCAAGCTGCTGATCCCGTACGGTGGCCGGTTTCGCCGACCGGCGCGCTACGCGGAGCTCTACGAGCGCGCTCGACGGGTTCGAGATCGACTGGTCGAGCGCTACTCGATCGACCAGGTGAGCCGCTGGCTACCGGGTGCGTTCGTGTACGGGATGGAGATCGACGATCTCCACGAGCGCTACGGAGCGTGCGCCCTGCTCGTCGAGTGCGCCTTCGGCGGTGGGCTGACGCTCGAGCTCGACCGCTGGACCACGCCGTTTCACTACTACAACCCGCGCCGCCCGAGCCTCATCGCGGGTGATCTCGCACGCGCCCTCGAGCCGTTCGTCCGCGGCGCGTAAGACCCACACGTCGCACCTCGATGTTCGGCCCGACCGGTCGACTCCTATGGCGAGATGCGCGACCGCAAGCGGATCTTCGAGAGCAACCTCGACGCGATCTACCGCCGCACCGACCAGATGTTCTTCTGGCTGCTGCTCGCGCAGTGGGTGTTCGCCGTCGGCCTCGCGCTCGACGAGCCCTATGGCTGGGACGGCGAGTCTCGCCACCTCCACATCCACGTCAAGCTCGCGATCGTGTTCGGGGCCGTGATCAACGCAGCGCCGCTGGTGCTGATCCACCATCGACCGGGATGGTGGGTGACCCGGCACGTGGTCGCGATCGCCCAGATGCTGTGGTCGGCCATGCTGATCATGCTGACCTACGGTCGCGTCGAGACCCACTTCCACATCTTCGGGTCGCTCGCCTTCCTCGCGTTCTATCGCGACTGGAAGCTGCTCCCGACGGCCACGCTGGTGGTCGCGGCGGATCATCTCGCGCGCGGCGCGCTGTGGCCGGACTCGGTGTACGGCATCGCCAATCCCGAGTGGTGGCGGTTCCTCGAGCACGCCAGCTGGATGGCGTTCGAGGACCTCGTCCTGGCGTTCGGCTGTCGCCGGGCGATCGCGGAGATGTGGATCGTCGCGGATCGCGAGGTCGCGCTGGCGGCGCTCAACCGCGACATCGAGGATCGCGTGGAGCAGCGCACGCAGGAGCTGCTCGTCGCGAACCAGTCGCTCGAGCGCGAGATGCAGTCGCGCTTGCAGGCGGAGGCCGAGCTCCGGCAGGCGCAGAAGCTCGAATCGGTGGGTCGGCTCGCGGCCGGCGTGGCCCACGAGATCAACACTCCAGTGCAGTTCGTCAACGACAGCATTCACTTCCTGCGCGACGCGACGTCGGAGCTGATCTCCGCCGTCGACAAGCTCGCCACGCGTCCCACGGCGGACGAGGTTGCCAGCGAGTGCGAGCGGATCGATCTCGGTTACCTGCGCGGGCGCATTCCACAGGCGTTCGATCGCTCGCTCGACGGCCTGCAACGCGTCGCCACCATCGTGCGCTCGATGAAGCAGTTCGCCCATCCGGATGCCGCGGAGGTCTGCGCGGTCGATCTCAACTCGGCGATCGAGAGCACGCTGACCATCGCGCGTAGTGAGTACAAGTACGTGGCCGACGTGGTCACCGACCTCGGCGAGCTGCCGCCGGTCAGCTGCCTGCCGGGCGAGATCAACCAGGTGTTCCTCAACATCATCGTCAATGCCGCTCACGCGATCGACGAGGTGGTCGCCGGCACCGAGCAGCGGGGCACGATCACGGTGGTCACGCGAACCGACGGAGCCACTGCGGTGATCGAGATCTCCGACACCGGAGCCGGGATCCCCGACGCCATCAAGTCTCGGATCTACGACCCGTTCTTCACGACCAAGGAGGTCGGCAAGGGCACGGGCCAAGGGCTCGCGATCACGCGCTCGGTGATCGAGAAGCATCAGGGCTCGATCGACGTCACCTCGACCCCGGGCCGCACCACGTTCACGCTGCGCCTGCCGATCGCCGGTCCCCAGCGCCTGGCTGCCTAGTTGTTGCGCGTGCGGGCGGCGGCGAGGAGCCGCTTCGCCAGCGTGCTCAGCATCGCGAGCCCGAGATCCGCGTGATCCTCGAGCACGTCGTGAAGCGCCGCCACCGAGCAGCTCAGGGTCATCGCCGCGGTCTCGGCCTCCACCGCCACGCCGTGCGGCACGCCGGCGAACGCCTCGAGCGCACCGATCGCCCCACCGGGCTCGATCAGCTTCGGTCCGGCGCGTAGCGCTCCGTCGAGGACGAACATCACGGTCTCGGACGTCGCCGCGGCCTCGACCAGGCGATCTCCGGGCTTCCAGCGCCGCTGCTCGACGAGCTGGGCGACCGCGGTCAGCGCCTGCAAGCGCGCACCGGCGAACGGGCTGTGCTGGCGCAGCGCGATCAACCGCTCGACCAGCGTCATCCGATCGCCGAACGGCGCCGCCGGAGTACCGAACCCGAAGTCGTGGCCGCCCTCGAGCGTCTTCCCGGCGAGCTCGCCGAGCACCGCGCGCATCAGCCCGACGTTGTCCTCGAGGAGCTCGCGGGCGTCACCGGCGCTGATCCGGAACACGCGCGTGTCCACGGTGGCGATGGCCTGCGCATCGGATGGTTCGCGCGCGAGCACCTCGAGCAGCCCGAACATCTGCCGCGGCCCGAAGCTCTCTCCGCCTGCCTCGATCTTGCCGTCGACGATCAGGTGGAGCGCCGGCATGCGTGCGCCTGCGTTGACGACGCGATTGCCGTGCAGCAGCGTGGTCTCGACGAGGTTCTCGGCAAGCGTGGCGAGCTCGCCGAGGTCGACCCCGGCGAATGGGGCGAACTGGCGAAGCGACAGCACGCGACGAAGGGATCCCTGGAGCTCTTCAAGCATCGAGCCTCGCGATCGCTTGCTCGAACGCGTCGACGACGAACGGCGGATCGTCGAGGGTCTGCAACCGGGCAAGCTCCGGGCGCATGTTCGCGAGCTTGCGCTCGGCGATGTGATGGGCGACCACGCAGCGCAGCGACTCGCTGCGGTCGCCGAGCAGCGCGGTGAACACGTCGTGCTCGTTCATGTAGAGCGGTGCCGCGAGCTCGCCGAGGCGCTCGCGACGGGTGGGGAGGTCGAGCGGCTCGATCACGGCGATCAGCGGATTGCGCAACTCGGCGCGCACCACGTGCTCGAGGATCTCCAGCGCGGCCGACCGGCGATCCGGATCGCGGCTCGCGATCGCATCGTGGGCGCTGCGCAGCCCCGCCGTGGGCTCGAGAATATCGAGGGCGCGGAACACGTGCTCGACGGCGAAGTAGCGCTTCTCGTCGAGGAGCTCGCGGAGCAACTCGCCGCTCTGCGTGGTGTTGGGCACCAGCTGATCGGCGAGTGTCGCGTAGCGCGCGGCATCGGCGAGCGCGCGGCGCGCGTACTCGCGGATCGTCGCGGCATCGATCGGCAGCGTCGGATCGTCGCTGCGCATCCGGCCGAGTGCGCGCAGGATCTTGAACTCGGTGGTGCCGTCGGGCTCGCGCATCAGGCGATCGACCAGGGCGGTCGCGGCCGCGCGAAGCTCGAACCGGCCGATCGTCCGCGGGATGTGGCGACGGATGGAGAGCGGCGTCCGCGGATCGTCGAGGGCCGCGATCAGCCGCTCGAGCCCCAGCTCGCCGGACGCGATCCAGACCCGGCGCACATCGCTGCGGACACGAGGATCGGCCAGCATGCCGAGCAGCCGATCGGGCTCGACGAGCTCCGGCACGCGCGCGAGCACGCGCAGCGCCTCGCGATTGACGGCCGGCTCGCGCCGCGCGAGCAACTCGAGCAGCACGCCACGAAACCGCGGGCTCGGCGCCAGCGCGATCGCGCGGGCGAGGGCGAGGCGATCCTCGGGAGACCCGGCCACCAGAGCGGCGATGCCGGCATCGCGATCGGGGGCCGGCGCACTCGCCACCAGGGCGGCCGCGCGGACATCGGCGTGCCGATCACCGAGTGCCTCGGCGACTCGATCCTGATGGCAGCCGACCCGCGCCGCCGTGGCGAGCGCCGCCGCGCGGATCTGCGGATCGTGGTGATCGATCAGGTAGCCGACGACGCGGGCGATCTCCGGTCGCGGGTTGCGCGCGATCAACGCCAGCGCGCGCCGGACCACGGCCTCGCTCGGGTGATAGAGCACGAGCGCCGGGACGCGCTCCGTTCGTCCGAGCAGATCCAGCGCGGCGAGGGCCTCGGCCTCGTCGGGGCTCGACAGGGACTCCGTGAGCATCTCGATCGAGGTGACATCCATGTCGGGCAGCTGGACGTCGCGCTGGATCTCGCCGGCGCGCAGCGTGTCGCGGAACTGGTGCACGTAGCCGACGCGGACGATCGCGATCGTGGCGAGCCAGGCCGCCGCGACCACGCCGGTGACCAGCGCGAACGTGCGAACGTCGACGTCGAGGGCGACCAGCGCGAACACCATCAGGGCGGCGAGGGCCTGGCCACCGCGCTGACCGATCGCATCGGCGAGCGGCTTGGTGCGATCGCGGATCTGCGCCGGCAGCGGCACGTACAGGATCTCGCTGACCACGCGATGCAGGCTGTGGCGCAGGCTGCCGTCGCCGAGCTTGAGCGCGACGATCGCGATCAGCGCCCCGGTCATCGCGAAGCCGAGCGCGCTGGCGATCAGGATCAGCGGCAGCACCACCGCGGCACCGCCGACGCCGAGTCGGTTGAGCAAGCGACGGGTGAGCACGAGCTGGATCACCAGCGCGATGACGTTGAGCCCGGCGTAGATCGAGCCGAACGTCGACGCCAGATCGTCGTCGGCGACGCGCTCGCCCATCGTCGACTTGAACGTCATGTCGCCGAGCGTGAGTGCGACGGTGGAGACCAGGCCGAGGAGGATCAGCCACCGCACGTAGCGCTGTGGTGGGTTCTTCTCGGTGGCGACGTGGTGGCGGTATGCGCGCAGCTCGGTGGGCCGCGGTGCCAGGATCGTCGCGACCACGGTGACCAGTCCGAAGGCGACCGCGCCGCACCCTACGAGGAAGGTCGCCGGCAGGAGCTGACCGAGCAGCGCCGCGAACACCGAGCCGACCATCGCGCCGAGGATGCCGCCGGCACCGATCGTCGCGAACGCCGACTTCGCCTCGGTGATCCGCCAGCTGCGATCGACCATCGTCCAGAACGACGGCACCACGAGCGTGGCCACGACGCCGGTCCACACGTAGAGGACGAACACCATCCAGTGGGCGAACGTGATGGTCAGCGCGATCACCGAGGTGCCGATCACCGAAGCCACCAGGAAGCCGAGGGTCATCGAGCGTGGATCGCGCTTGCTCGCGAACCGGCGAAACGCCGACACCGCGATCAGCGTGGTGCCGGCGATCGCGAGGTACGCCCACGCGAGCTTGTCGGGGCCGAGCTTCGCGAGGAACAGCGCGTCGCGCGCGGTCTCGAGGATCGCGTGCGCCACCATGATCCCGAACAGGATCACGGCAGGTGCGAGGACCCTGCGAGACGGGAGCTTCACGCGCTCGCCTCGGCGGTCTTGCGCTTGATCGGCAGCTTCTCGCCGTCCTCGCTGGCGCTGAGCTCGCGGTGCTTGCGGGCGATGCCGATCGCGATCGCGACCCAGACCAGCACCAACCCGACGTTGACGAGCGCGAACTCGCGCGCACCGGCGCCGAGGAAGTGGAGCCCGATCCAGACGACCAGCGCGGCGAGCATGTCACCACCGCGGACGAAGAACGTGTCGATCGCGGCCTTCGCCTTGTACTTGGTCGACCGATCGGTGGGCAGGAACAGCGCCTGGCGCACCGTGTTCTGCACCGAGTAGTCGGTGGCGTTCTCGCCGATCTTGGCGAGCCGGATCAGCGTCAAGCCGCCGACGATGCCGATCATGCCGTACGCGAGGAACGCGATCAGCGGCAGCGCGAACAGCGACCGCCTGACACCGGCGTACTTGAGGATGCGCGAGACCAGGAACGCCTGGACCACGAAGCCGATCAGGTTCACCCAGAAGAAGAAGTCGGCGTAGAACGCCTTGATCGCCTCGCGCTTCGCGTCGCCCTCGGTCGCGCCGAGCTGGGTCGCGTAGTCCGACGCCGCGGTCGACAGGATGTACTCGCCGGTGGTGTTGACGAGGTTCGCGACCACCAGCATGCCGGCGATCAGCATCAGGTACTTGTCGCGCAGCACCAGCGAGAAGCCACCGGCGCCGGAGATCGGCTCGTCGGCGACCTTGTCCTCCGTGGCGCGCGCGACGTGGAGGCGCTCGATCAGGTTGAACAGCACGACGCTGCCGACCAGGATGCCGGCGGCGACCAGCATCATCGCGTAGGTGTCGGCGAGCTTGGTCAGCTTCGGACCGACGATCGCGCCGGCCGAGCCTCCGATCGCGATGATGGCGAACAGGCGCTTGCCCTGGTCCTCGGTGTAGAGGTCGTTCGCGTACGACCAGAACTGCGAGATCAAGAAGATGCTGATGAGGCCGAGCCAGATGAAGAACGGCAAGCCGACCGGCACTCCGGCGCGCCCGGCGACGAAGAAGGCGAACAGCGACGCCATCACCAGGCCGTAGCAGAGGTTGATCAGGCGAATGCGGCGGACGCGATTCGCGAGTGCACTGTAGGCCGGGACGAGGCCGAGGAACAACACCGCCATCGCGCCCGTCGCGTACGTCTTGAGCTCTTCGCCGTCGAGGCCGAATGCCCCGTCGGAGAGGATCAGCCCCTCGCGGGCCGTCTTCATGACGTAGTAGCTCGTCAGGATCAGGAAAACGCACAGCATCATGAGCACGGCGATGACGCCTTCACCGGCGTTCACCTTCGCGAATGGGCGCAACATCCGGTCGACACGCGTTTCCTTCGACATTTTCGAACGAGCTGTGCAACGAGAATGCCTGAGACACTTCCTTGGTTTCGCTGGCGAGCGCGGCGGTGCTCGAGAAGTGCCCTCTATGGAGTGCGCTCCGCTGCGAAGCGTTCCTAGGCTTGGCACGTGCCGCGCAGACGACTTCCTCGTGCGCCACTGCGCTGTGCTCCTACTGCTCACTCGCGTCGCTGCCGCTGACCCGGCACCGACCGAACCGGCTGATCCCTCGTCGGAAGAGCCGCCCGTTACCGCACGGGATGTGCGCGGGGCCCCGGTTCCAGGTGAGGAGAGCGGGCGCGTGGATCACGAGCCCGGTGAAGGTGTGGCGCGCAAGCTCGGTCGGGCGGTCCTGTGGGTGCCGCGAGTTCCGATCGTGCTCGCCCTCAAGGGCGTTCGCGGCGCCTTCTGGCTCCAGGACCGCTACAACGTCGCGGAGATCGCCGACGAGTTCCAGACCGAGGACAAGAAGATCGCGTTCTTCCCGAGCGCGTTCGCCGAGACCGGGTTCGGGCTCAACGTCGGCATCCGCGCGTCGCTCACGGATCTGATCTCCGAGGAGCAGATCACCGGACGCGTCGGGATCGGCGGGCGCGATCGCTGGATCGCCGACCTCGGCATCGCGCGCCGGTTCGGCCCCGTCGACGTCTCGCTGTCCGGTCGTCGCGAGGCCCGCGACAACGACCTGTTCTTCGGGTACGGCAACACCGACATCACGACCCCGGAGATGCCGCTCGATCCGCTGACCGCAGACGTCGGCGCGTCGGCGCGATTTCGCTCTCGCCTGAATCGCGGTGTGGTGACCGCGTCGGTCAAGCTGCCGCAGAACTTCGCGTTGAGCGCGACCAGCGCGGTCGTGCAGCGCGAGTTCGACGGCACCGGCACCGCGGACTCGATCGACACGCTGTTCGACGTCGGCACCCTGCCCGGCTTTCTCGACAACACGACGTACCTCCACAGCGAGCTCACCGTCGCGTGGGACACCCGGCGTCGCGCGAGCCGGTGGGATGGCCACGGCATTCGCAGCGCCGGTGGCCTCGTCCTCGGCTTCGCCGACTACCAGCACGGCCTCGACGAGGAACCCGACTTCGTTCGCTACGGCATGGATCTCCAGCGCATCGTCCGGATCGCGCGGGGGCCTCGCCTGCTCGAGTTCCGGCTCTACGGCGAGGCGGTGACGGGAGGGCGCGACGAGGTGCCGTTCACCGAGCTGCCGCGCCTCGGTGGCTCCAACTTGCTGCGCGGCTATGTCGCCGGACGGTTTCGTGATCGGCTCGCCGCCGTCGGCCAAGTTCGCTACCTGTGGCCCGCCCTGTCGTGGCTCGCACCGTCGATCTTCGTCGATGCGGGTCGCGTGTGGGCGAGCTACGACGAGCTGTCGCTGCGCGGCATGCGCGTCGGCTTCGGCGGCGGCATCGAGGTCTACGGTCGCGGTGGGCTCGCGATGCGCGCCGAGCTGGCCAGCTCGATCGACGGCGGCGTCGTCGGCGTCCTGATGTTCGAGCCGGCCTTCAACGCACGGATGGAGCACCACTGATGCGCTCGCTCGTTCTCCTCACTCTCGTGGCGTGCGCGTCGCGATCGCCGCTCGAGCAGGTCCGCTTCGCGAACCAGGATCCGGTGTGGCGAGTCGACGACCGCAGGGACGTCCCGGTGCCCCCGAAGGCGAGCAGCTTCAATCGCTACTCGTATCACTTCAACAGCTACTACCAGCACGTCAAGAAGGCGCTCTCGCTGCGCGGCACCAAGCGCGCGCGAGGCGTCAACGCGCTCGACGAGGTGCCGGACTCGACCTGGTTCACCAACCGGATCGGCGCGCGCGAGGTCTCACCCGACGAGATCCGTCGCGGTCCCGGACCGAGCACGCCCGAGGCGCACCTGCCCTGGACGATCGTCAAGGCGAAGGTCGGCGGCACGCAGGTCGGGTTCATCGTCGAGGACAGCCGCGGCGTGAAGTTCCTGCTCAAGTTCGACACCGCGTCGTTGCCCGAGCTCGAGACGGGCGCCGACGCGATCGTGGCGCGCTTGTTGTGGGCCGCCGGCTACAACGTGCCCGCCGATCACATCGTGTACTTCAAGCGCGAGGACCTGAAGATCAAGCCCGGCGTCAAAGGGCTCGATGCGGCGAAGGTCGACAAGGCGCTCGAGCGCGTGGCCATCGAGAACGGCAAGATCCGCGGCATCGCGTCGGTGTTCATCACCGGCGAGATCCTCGGCGGCACCCCGCGGCTCGGGACGCGCAAGGATGATCCGAACGATCGGATCCGCCACGAGCTTCGCCGCGATCAACGCGGTCAGGCCTCGCTGTTCGCGTGGCTCGCCCACACCGATACCAAGGAAGACAACACGCTCGATACCTGGCAGGCCGACCCCGCGGATCCGAAGGTCCACTACGTCAAGCACTACCTGCTCGACTTCGGCAACGCCCTCGGCGCCGACGTGCTGCTCAGCAATCACCTCTACCTCGGGCATCACTACGAGATCGATCCGGCGATGGCGCTGATGCAGATCGCGAGCTTCGGCCTGATCTCGCGGCCGTGGGAGAAGCGGACGATCAGCCCGCTGCGCGGCGTGGGCTTCTACGCCATCGACGACTACGATCCCGCGACGTGGAAACCGAGCACGCCGGCGCAGCTGCCGGTGATCTGGGCGGATCACTACGACAAGTTCTGGGGCTCGAAGATCCTGATCCGGTTCACCCGCGACCAGATCGCGGCCGCGGTCGATGCCGCGCGGTTCACCGATCCACGCGCCGCGGAGTTCATGACGAACATGCTGATCGCGCGGCAGCGCAAGACCGCGAGGCACTGGTTCGCGCAGGTCAACCCCGTCGACGATTTCACGTTCAAGGATGGAGCGCTGTGCTTCACCGACCTCGCGATCAAGCACGAGCTGACGCAGCGCCCGACCACGTTCGTCGTCACCGCGTTCGACTCCGAGGTCAAGCCGCTCGGCGTCCGCAGCGCGGTGTCACCCGATCAGCTCGGGCGCGCGTGCCTCGAGCCCAAGCTGTCCTCGCGTCCCGATCGCTACACGATCGTCCAGATCGAGAGCTCGCGAGGGATGCCCGGCACGCTCGTCTACCTGGCGATGGCTAACGGGACGCCCCGCGTGATCGGCCTGCACCGGTTGTAGCGTCCCAGTCGAGCAGCACCGAGACGTCGCGCACGACGCGGTCCGCCTCGCCGAGCCCTGTCGAGCGCTCCTCGATCTTCGCGAACGACGGCTGCGGCGCGGCATCGCGGCCCCACACGTAGCTCTGCTCGAGCACCGTCGCGAGGTACGCGCGATCGAGCTCGAAGGCACGCGCGCGTGATGGATACATCGCGGTGCCGGTCTGCGAGCGCTCCGCGTACCGCGCGTACTCGGGGGCGGTCTCGCCTCGTGCGGGGACGTCGGCGATCGCGCGCGGGTCCTGCGGCTTCCAGCCCGCCGCCCCCGGCAGCTTGCGCGGAAACGAGAACGTCTGGTCGACGGTGACCCCGAGGTTCGAGTGACAGCCCATGCAGAACTGGTGTTCCTCGTGGGTCTGCAGCCGCAGCCAGCCGCCGCTGTCCTCGATCCAACCCTGCAGCGTCCAGCCGAGTGGGGTGCGATAGCCATGCTGCGGATCGCCCTCGGCTCCACCGGTAGGTGCCTCGACGGCGCGATGTGCCTTCGCGAGCTCGGTGTCCTCGAGCAGCGCCGTCTTGGTCGCGTAGCGGACCTCCTTCATCCGCCGGGCGATGTACGCCGGTGCGTCGGGATCGAGGTAGCGCACGGTGTGCATCAGCTCGACGCCTTGTGGATACAGCGAGCGGGTGACGCGGATCGCGGCGGCGCCGCCGACGTAGTGCGCCGGCAGGCCCACGATCCTGGTGGCGGTCCCGAGCGCGCCATCGCGATCGAGATCGAGCCCGGCGACGGTCTCGTCGATCGGTTCGACGACGCGACCAGCCGGTGCGCCCGCGGTGATCGCCGCCTCGAGGATCGCGAGGTTCGCGCGATAGATCGGGATCGACGGCGAGCCGTGCGCATCGACCCGAAACGCGACGGGCAACCGTACGAACGCGTCGTCGGTGCTGCCGTGGATCGGCCAGAACGGGCCGGCGAACGGCTTGTAGCGGAGAGCGCGCCAGCCGCTGCCATCGGCCGCGAACCCGAGCTCGTCGAAGCCACGCGTGAAGTCGAGGTCCGGCTTCCACCCGGGGAACTCGCGCGAGGTGAGCGCGGCGCGCAGCGGCTCGTAGTTGTCGGTGCGGACGTAGTGCGCGAGATCCGCCTCGGCGAACCGGGCGACCAAGCTGCTGCGATCGCGGAACTGGTTGCGCCAGTGATTGGTCGCCAGCTCTCCGACTGGATAGTTCTGCTGGAGCTCCCAGTCGTTCGTCAGGTTCGGATAGCTCGAACGCGCGTGGCACGCCGCGCAGGTATTCGAGCGGTTCTCGGTGCGCACGTAGCACGCCGGCGGCACGCCCGGATTCGGGTTGAGCTGTTGATCACCGGCGGCCCGCGCGAGCGCGAGCGGATCGTACGCAGGACCGGGGGTCGCGGCGCGCAGATCGATCGCGACGGGCACCGTCTGGATCTCGATCGGGAGCGCAGGAACGGCCTCCTTCGCGCAGCCCACCAGAGCGATCAGCATCACCCCGCGTCCGATCATCACCAGCCACTGTAGCCACGGACGTCGGGGGCGCTATCGCGATCTTCGTCGGAGAATCGACTAGTCCTCGTGACGTGGCAACCGCTGTAGCTCCTCGAGCTGACGGCGCATGCGGCGCTGCAACTCGGGCACGAGCGCGGTGTCCGTCATCGTCATCGTCAGCGTGATGCCGTCCTGCGTGCCTCGCACCTCGACGAGCAGTCCGGGCAACGCGAGCGGCGAATCTTTCTCGACGCCTGCACCGGCCATCAGCCACGCTCGGTAGCACCGCAGATCCGCGAGCAACCTGTGGTGCGGCCCGGCCACGGCGCCGAGCAGCACCACCGCGCCATCCTCGGTGGTCCACCCGCCGACGCGGTGCCGAGTCAGCGGCGAGCCGATCGGCTTCGCGATCTCGTGCCTGCCGCAGGCCGCTTCGAACTGCTTCTCGTTCGCCGCGGCCTCACCGCGATGGAGCTCCACCATCTGCGCGTGCTCCGCGTCCGGATCCCACGCGGCGACGAACGCCTTCGCCGGCACGGCCGCGTCCGCGGTCGCCGGCCACGACGTCCGCGAGCGCGCGATCTCGTCGTGTTTGCGTGCATCGTCAACGTGTTCGGTGGTGCGGATCGCACGCGGTCCTTGCACCGGCTCCGGCGACACTGCCCCGCAGGCCACAAGCATCACGAGAGCGAGGGTGCGCATGCAGCGATCACGAGCATCTGGCGTGCCGGCACCCGTCGCAGATCGACCTAGTACCAGCCCGCTCGCTGCCCACCGAGGAGCAGCGCGATCAGCACGATGTTCAGCACCACCCCGAACCGCGTCGCGGGCAGTTGCAACACGCACAGCGTCAGCGATGCCCCCGCGAGGCCCATCGTGAGGGCCGGCCACCACGCCGCGTTCGCGACCATCCCGATCGCGGCGACCGAGAACAGCAAGGCGCCCGCGAGCCACATCAGCCCGACGATCTTGATCCAGCTCCGACCGAGATCGATCTGGGTGCCCACCACCGTCGTGCGCCTGGGCGCCCACGCACCGAGGAAACCGACGAGGTGGGCGACACCGTGCGCGAGCACGAACAGGGCGAGCAGGATCCGCATGACTGTCAGCCAGTGCAGTGGATGTGCCGCGCCGTGTGGTGAGGTTCAGCTGCGCAGATCCTGCGGATCCAGGTGGAACGCGCGATGCAGCTACGAACGCTCATGATCGGCAAAATCCTGTGCCCCGTGGACTACTCCGCACCCTCGCAGGCCGCGCTGCGCGTCGCCGCACGGCTCGCGGCCGCCCATGGCTCGGAGCTGGTGGTCGCGCACGCCTTTCATTTCCCGGCGGTCGCCGCCGCCAACGAGACGCCGCTGCCGGCGACCTCGATCCAGCTGGTGCAAGAGGATGAAAAGCGTGGCCTCGAAGCCGCGGTTCACGAGGCCCGCCAGCTCGGCGCGACCAAGGTCACCAGCGAGTTCCTCGAGGGCTCGCCGTGGCACGAGCTCGTCGACCTCGGCGTGGCGCAGCAGGTCGACCTGATCGTGATCGGCACGCACGGTCGCACCGGTCTCAAGCGGCTGGTGATCGGCTCGGTGGCCGAGAAGGTCGCCCGCCACGCGGCGTCGTCGGTGCTGGTGGTCCGCGACAACCCCGACGGCCCGACCTTCGATCACGTGCTGTGCCCGGTCGATCTGTCCGAAGACACGTCGCAGATCGTCGAGCGCGCCGAGCAGCTCGCCCAGCCCAATGGCCTCGGCATCGACCTCCTCCACGCGCTCCAGCTCCCCCTCGCGGCGACGGGCGATCCGATGCTCGTCGACCACATCACCGCGATGGACGAGCGTGCGACCGCGCAGCTCGAGCGCTACGCCGACGAGGTCCGCAATCGCAAGCGCGTGGCCGTGCGCAGCGAGGTGCTCACCGGCAACCCGTCGGAGCTGATCCTGGCGAAGGCCGAGGAGGACAGGACGATCGATCTGATCGCCGTCGGCTCGCACGGCCGCAGCGGCCTGAAGCGCCTCGTGATGGGCTCGGTCGCGGAGAACCTCGTCCGCCATGCACCGTGCTCGGTGCTGGTGGTCCGCGGCCGCAGCTAGCGCGCCGCGTGAGCCGGGTGGGTCACATCGACACGCGTGGGTCGCCCCTCGTTCGCGCAATCGATGCACACCATGGCCGTGGGGAGCGCATCCAGGCGCGCATCCCCGATGTCCTTGCCACAGGCCAGGCACTCGCCGTAGGTGCCGGCTTCGAGCCGACGCAGCGCGGCGACGACATCCCCGAGCACGCGAGCGTCGGCCTCGCCGAGCCGCGCAACCACCGTGGCGTCCCACTGTTCCGTCGCGCGCTCGACCTCCTCCGCGTCGCGAGCACTCAGTTGCTCGTCGGCGCGGTCGAGCTCGTCGCGATAGCGCAGCAGCAACTGACGACGTTGGCGCATCAGCCGTTGCCTGATCAATCTGGTCTGCATGAGCACCGAAGGCGTGCATCGGTCGCGCCAGCAGGGCGCAGCCGCACGAGCCCCGCGATCACGCTGTGATCCGGAACGGCGGGAGGGCCAGCGCCGAGCGTGATGCGCTCGACGGGCCCCGAGGTCACGCTGCCGATGTGCCTAGCGACGAGCGCGACGCCCCCGCGGGCGATCGATCGAGTTCGACGGCCGCGGGCGATACTTCGCCACGTAACCACGCGGACGGTAGTGCGTGTAGCGACGGTGGTCGCCGATCCGCACGACCGCCACCGGCGCGCTCGCGGACACCCAGCCACCCGTGTAGTACGACGAGCGGTACCAGCCACCGTCGTAGTTCCACCAGTAGAAGCCATCCGAGTAGAAGATGGGCTCGTCGTAGTCGGCGATCACCGAGACACCCGGCGACACCGTGACGAGATCAGGCGTTTGCACGGTGCCCGTGGCGGTATAGGTCGCGGTGCCGGCACACGCCGTCGAGAACGTAAGGGCTGTTAACAGGAGTAGTCCACGCATGCCCGAACTAGAAGCATGCGGCGTGCCGACGGCAGTGTGTCAGGACAGTCCCATCGCAGCGCGGCAGGTCTTGGTGTAGAGGTCGCGGAACAGATTCTGCGGATCGGTGATCGCCTTCACCGCGTCGTAGTTCGGCTTGTTGAAGATCTCCCAGAACTCGCCCTCGCCGTAGTAGTTGTGCGCGATCAGCGTCTTGATCCCGCCGAGCTCGCGCAGCTTCTCTTCCATCATCCGGTGGTAGTTCTTCTCGCCGGTCTGCTTCATCCCGTAGATCGCGAGATCGAGGAACAGCCCGTCCTCGTTGCGCCGCCAGTACTCCTCGGGCAGCCACTCGTAGTCGTGGACACGCTTGTACGGCACGCACCACAGCGGGTAGTGACCGAGCTCGCGCGTGTACCAGGCGAGAAACTCGGGCACCTTCGAGAACGGCACGAACACGTCGAGCGTGATCGTCGGCTTGTCCTTCGGGAGCAGGTAGTGAAACTTCTCGCCGAGCCGCAGCCACTCCGACGACGCCATGAACTTGCCGAACAGCAGCCGGCCGAGGAACGAGCTCGGCCGCACGTTGGTGACGCCGCGGTCGTAGCGAAACACGTAGTCGGTGGTCGTCAGGTAGTCATCGGCGCGGGTCGCCGTGCTCTGGTAGTAGACCCTCAGCCAGTCATAGGTGTTGGTATAGGGGGCCTCGTCGACGAAGTAGCCGACGCTGAGCACGTACAGCGACGGCGTGTGGATGATGCCGTCCATGAAGTCGACATCGCGCCTGTCGTAGTGGCGCTGGATCGCGCGCTGGTAGCCATCGAGCGTCGCGTACTTCTCGTAGTAGACGTGGACGTACGGCTTCGCGGGGATCAGCTTGAACGTCAGCTTGGAGATGATGCCGAGCGTGCCGAACGCGCCGTGCACCATCTGGAACACCAGCGCGTGCTCGTTGTCGGGGGTGCACGTGAGCACCTCGCCGGTCGCGGTGATCACCTCGTACTCGACGCAGGTATCGTGGAAGCCGCCGTGCACGAACGACATCGACTCGATCGAGCAGCCCGCGACAGCGCCGCCGATCGTGATCGTCTTGAGCTCCGGCACCACGATCGGCAGCAAGCCATGCGGCAGCGTGGCGGCGACCAGATCGCAGAACGTCACGCCGGATTCGGCGACGCAGATCCGCTTCACCGGATCGACCTCGAGGACCTCCGTCAGATCGCTGATATCGAGCTTCGCGTCCTTGCGGCGCAGGTCATTCGCCTTCGGCACCTGATGCGCGACGGCCTTCTTCTTGAGCGACAGCGGCGTGCCCGGCGGGTGAGCGCGGAGCTGCTCGACGATGCGCGCCACTTTGCCGGCATGGGAGTTATTCACGTCGGCGTGTCGTAGCGGAACCCGGCCGCGATGTCATGCGATCCGGCGCGACTAGGTGGCCTGCTCGGGCGACTCGACCGCCTCCGCTTCACCAGCGTCGATCGCCGACGGGGCGGCCGACTGCTCGAACGCCTCGAGGCGGCGATACAGCGAGCGGCGATCGATGCCGAGCGTGCGCGCGGCGCGGGTCTTGTTGCCACGCAGCAGCTCGAGGACGTGACGGATGTAGCGGCGCTCCATCTCGTCGAGCGTGATCAGCTCGCGCGGCGAACCGATCGCGACCGCGAGCTCGTTGCCGTGCGTCTGGATCTTCTGCGGCAGATCCTCGACGGTGATCTCGTCGAGGCGGCACAGCGCGACCGCGCGCTCGACGCAGTTCTCGAGCTCGCGCACGTTGCCCGGCCAGTCGTAGCGCATCAGCAGGCGCGCCGCGGCGGCCGAGATGCCGGCGACCGGCTTGTGGTTGCGAGCCGCGATCTTCTGGAGGAAGAACTGCGCGAGCACCAGGATGTCGCTGCCGCGGACGCGCAGCGGCGGCACCGGGATGGCGACCACGTTGATCCGGTAGAACAAGTCCTCGCGGAACCGCTTCCGGCGGACTTCCTTCTCGAGATCGCGGTTGGTGGCGGTGACGACGCGCGCCTGGAACGCCACCTCCTCGTCGCCACCGACCGGGCGCACCATGCGCTCCTGTAGAGCGCGCAGCAGCTTGGACTGCATGTCGAGCGGCATCTCGCCGACTTCGTCGAGAAAGATCGTGCCGGCGCCCGCCTGCATGAACAGGCCGTGGCGCGCGGTCTTCGCGTCGGTGAACGCGCCGCGAACGTGACCGAACAGCTCGCTCTCGAGGAGCGGTGCCGGCATCGCCGCGCAGTTGACGGCGACGAACGGTTGTTCGCGCCGCGGCCCCAGCTCGTGGAGGGCCTTGGCAACCAGCTCCTTGCCGGTGCCGGACTCGCCGAGCACGAGCACGGTGGCGTCGCTCTCGGTGACGCGGGAGATCATCTCCATCGTCTTCTTGATCGCCGGGCAATCGCCGATGATCGTGTTCGAGGTGCTCTGGTGCACCGTGGTGCGGAGCCGCTTGACCTCCTTCTCGAGAGCGACGTGGTCGAGCGCGCGCGACACCGCGAGTGCGAGGGCATCCCCCTCGACGGGCTTCGCGATGTAGTCGAACGCCCCGGCGCGGATCGCCTGGACGGCGATGTCGAGGCTGCCCGCACCGGTCAAGATGATCACCCGCAGCGCGGGGTAGTCCTCGCGCAGCTTGGTGGCGAGCTCGATGCCGGTGATCCCCGGCATGCGGACGTCGCTGATCACGACGGCTGCTTCACGCGTCTTCAGCCATTCGAGGCACTCGTCCGCCGAATAGAAGCCGTGGGCATCGAAGCCGCGCCGCCGGAGCGTGTCGCGAATCGAGTCGGTGGTGTCGGGGTCGTCGTCGACGACCAAGACGGCGCCGCCTGGTCCTGAACGTGTGATGGTCAAGGGCTCCCGATGGAGGCTAGAGGTTCCGCATGCGACGGCGAGATGCCATCCAGCGAGTGGCGCCATCGCCGGAAGTGGCGATACGCGACACGTGCAGCGTTGACGATGCGATCCGAATCGGCCACCGAGGTGGAGGCGGCCTCGAGCGACTGCCCGAAGCTGCGCCACATCTCGCCGACCGCGCCGGCGTAACACTTGAGGTAGGTCGACGCGAACGCGATGTCGCCGGGGATCGCGTTCGCGAGCCGGCGGAACAGGTTCGGATGATCGAGGGTGGCGCGCTCGACCACCCACGCCCAGCCGATGCCGTCGCGGACATCGATGAAGACCGGCACGCTGCAGGTCGGCAGCGCGTCGATGTCGGGTTGTTTGAGATGGAGCGCCTGCAGGTCGTGGCCGAGCAGCTGGTGCTTGCGGAGGCGGCGCGGATCGATCACCCGCGGCAAGCCGGGGACGACGCCGAGCGCCCGCTCGAGCGGACTGACGAACCCGTACCAGCGAGACAGGTAGCGCCGATATGCCGGCACGCTGATCGCGCGCAGCAGACCCTCGCCCTCACTCTCGATCTCCTTGTGGAGACCGCGAGTTTCGTCGGTCAGACGGTCGAGAAGCCCGGTCACGAATCCTCGGAGTCGTGCGAACCGTATACCCAGGTTCTCGACCCATAACCGCCTGATCATTGGGGGTCAGCGCTCACCGGATCGTAGCGATTCCGCACATCGCGCGGCCCGGCCCCAACTAAAACCGTGGGGTTGGGGATGGATCAGAGGAGCGGACGGACGGCATCGGCCAGCGAGTCGGCGACGCAGATCCGGTTCGACGCGTGGAGGATCGTGTTGCAGGTGACGATGCCGCTGGCACCGGCGGCGACCAGCTCGTCACCGACGGCGTCGGCAAACACCGCGTGGATCGCGATGCACATCGGCGGTGCGCTCCCCGCGGCGCGCAGCTGCCTGGTCGCCTCGAGCATGGTGCGACCGGTGGACACGATGTCGTCGATGATGATCGGGGTGTGCCCGTCGAACGCATAGTCGGGCGCCGACACCGAGACGTCGCGATCGCCTCGCCGCGTCTTCTCGAGGATCACGAACGGCGCCTTGCAACGCTCCGCCACCGCCGACACCCACTGCACGCTCTCGGCATCTGGACCGACGAGCAGCGGGCGCGTGACCTCCGCGCTCACCCACGCAGCGATCGACGAGGCCGAACGCACCACGGTGGTCGGGATCGAGTACACGGTGGTCAGCGAGTCGTAGCGATGGAGGTGCGGATCGACCGTCGCCATCCAGTCGACGACGCTCGACACCAGCTTGCCGAAGTACTGCGCGGTGACGCCCTCACCGGGACGAAACCGATTGTCCTGCCGCATGTACGCGAGGTACGGCGCGATCAGCCCGACGCGCGTCGCGCCCAGATCGCGCGCGGTTCCTGCGAGAAACGCCACCTCGAGGAAGCTGTCGTGCGTCAGGTTGCCGACGATCGCGACATCGCTGGGGAGCGCGTCGCGGTCGATGCGAACGCAGACCTCACCGTCGGGGAACTGGTGAAGCTCGGGGATCACCAGGTCGCACTCGATCCGTTGCGCGAGGCGCTTTGCGTGTTCCACGCCGTCCGGAAGTGCGATCAGCATGGCCACGCTGCATGCTAGCAAACCGCGCGCCGCCGTTGGGCGCAGCTCGCGTACCCATCACGGCTTCGGGAGCGCGGCTTTCGCTGCTTCGAAGCTCGCCTGCTTGGTGTGCACGCCGCGCTTGACCTGTTCGCTGAACTGCTCGTCCATCAACAGGTCGCCGTCCGCGACGAGCTTGTGGGACCAGTTGCCGTCGCCGACGGTCAGCACGTCCTTGCCGCCCTCCGACGACCAGGCGCACTTCTCGTCCTTGCCGCTCCAGCGATCGAACGTGTTGTTCCAGCTCTTGCACGCGCCCTTGTCGTCGATCGTGTGGACCGTCTCCATCCCGATCGTGCAAACCACGGCGACCTTGCCCTTGCGCATCCCCGCCGAGCCCTCGGCTGCGAGCACCTTGCCGTCCTTGATCACGAACTGCTTGGTGTGAGACGAGGTGCCGCCCTTCATCGCGCCCTCGGTGATCGGCTGCTTGAACGTCGCGGTGCACGGCGAGTCGAGCTCGAACCCGAGCGGGATCTCCTGCTTGCCGTCGAACGCCTTCGCCCCGTCGCCCTTGATGTCGAGCGCGACCACGCCGTCGGTGAACTTGATCGTGTCCGCCAGGTTCATCCGCGTGGTCCACGCGCCCTGCCAGGCGTCGAGCGCGTTGGCCGCGACGAACCCGGCCATCTCGGGCGGGAAGTTGCCTCCGCCGCCACCGGTGCTTCCACCCTTGCTGCTACACGCCGCGATCAGGACCAGGCCGCATTTCCACATGCGGCCATCGTCGCACGCTTAGCGAGTCTCCCGTGTGGCGTGCACGTGCTCGTGCACGTGCACGTGCTCGTGCTCGTGCTCGTGCGAGCGATCGCGTTCCTCCCGTGATGATGACGCGACGACCAGCCACGCCGAGCGATCGCCCACCACCCGCGTCTTGCGCCCGCCGCCGTCGTTCGGCGGGGATCGTTGTCGTCCCGGCAGGACGAGCACGAGCACGTGCTCGAGTGATTCGTGGATTAGACGGGCTTCAAGCGGGTGACGCGCAGGAGCAGCGGGATCACCTTGCGGCTCGTCACGATCGCCATGTGGTCGTACTGCGACCGCACGTAGAGCAGCTTCGCGCGCCGCTCCGCCTTCGAGAACCCACCGAGCGTCTCTGGAAACTTCTCGCGCGCGACGGCGAACTTGTACTGCTGCGAGAACCCGACCGACGACCGCGCGACCGCCGCACCGACGACGATCATCTTGTGCTCGTCGGCGCGCTTGCCGCTCTTGATGAACTCGTCGAACGCCTTCTCGCCGCCGTACATCGCGTCGAGCAGGATGATCTGATCGACCAGCTTGTGATCGACCCACTGCATCACCGTGCGGAACGCACCCGAGTGGCCCATCACCACGATCGGGCCATCCGGCATCTTGAGGTTCGCGCGCGCGACCGCCTTGCGGAGATCCGTCAGCGCCGCCCACTTGACGTTGTCCTCGTTGCTGCCCGGCGCTTCGGGGACGATGAACATCGCGTTCTGGCGGCTCATCTTGAACTGCCGCGCGAGCTGGTACTCCTTCCACGCGTTGTCGACGTTGGTCCAGTAGCCGTGGACGTAGACCACGGTGCCCGCGGTCGCGCGATCGTAGCCATCGGGCGTCCACACGTGGACCGCGCCCGCCGCCGTCTTGATCCGCCAGTGCTTGCCGCCCTCGACGCGATCCTCGGTCTTGTCGAGCTTCGAGACGCCATCGTCCTTCACCCACTGCCCACGATTGATCATCGTGCGCTTGGTGATCTGCGGGACCCGCGCCGCTGGAGGCGCCTGGGTCGGTGCGGTCACCGGGCCATCCGGACCATTTTCACCGGGCGTCCCCGGCTCGTCGGTCGCGACGTCTTCTTTCGGCATCGGGTCGTCCGCGAAGGCAGACCCACCGAGCAGAGCAACGATCAGTGCGACCAGGCCGAGCTTCATTTCTTGCTCTCCAACTGCGTGATCATGAGGTGGATGTTCCCTTTGCTGTCGGGATACCCGTAGCGGAACGGCAGCTTGCGATACGGCTGGCTGGCCCACAGCTTGACCATCGCGGCCGACACGTTCTGGTCCGCTTCCTCGAGGAACGCGCCCTGGAACCGGCCGTAGGTGGTCTGCGTGAAGCCGGCCTTCTTCGCCCACTTGTTCTCGATGCCGGTGGCGTCCGACATCATGAAGGTCATGTTCGCGAGCAGGTAGTCTTTGATCTTCGAGAACCCGTCGAGCCAGATCAGATAGCTCGCGGCCTTGGTCATCGCGGCGATCTTGCCCTTGCTCTGCAGGTGCTTCTCGAGCTGCGAGCCGCCGAACGCCTTGTCGCCGAGGTTCCACGCGAAGTGGCGGTGCGTGATCACCGGCGCCTTCGGATCTCCTGCCTTGCGGAACTGGAGCTCCATGTTGTCCCAGGCGACCGACCAGTCGGTGTCGACCCAGCTGCCCTTGACGCGCTTCGCGGTGGTCTTCGCGAGCCCATCGATGTCGGCCTGCGAGTAGTACGAGACCTTGCCGTCGTCGGTGAGCTTGAAGAACTTGAGCGACACCGGCTCGTAACCCATCACCGCCATGCCGGTGAGGTGGAACGACAGCTGGCCCGGGATGCCGCCCTTCTCGAGCTTGCGCATGTTCTCGCTGGTCGAGTCGTGCAGGGACAGCAGCCCCGCGGACGCGTTGCGGTAGTTCGACAGCGCGGTGGCGAGCTTGCCCTTGTCGAGCGCGGCGAGCCGCGTGGGATCGCCGGCGTGCTCGAGGGAGATCGTGGTGATCTCGCGCGCGTCGGGATAGGTCACCAGGGCCGACATCAGATCGCCGCCGCCGAACGGATAGACGATCGTCGTCGGCAGCCCGGCCGGGCGCAGCGGGGCGAGGAACTCGGCCGCCGGCGTGAAGTACGACTTGGTCAGCTTCTCGTAGCGTTTGTTCTGCTCCACGCAGTGCTTGTCGACCACCGCGGCATCGAACCCGGCCGGCAGCGGGTCGGTGCCTTTGCAGGCGACCACCCGGTAGAACAGCTTCGCGTCCTTGATGAAATCGACGGGGTCAGCGCTCGCGACGCCGCTCAGCAGGCCGACCAGCGTGAGCGCGATGGGCAGAGTCTTCATTCAGTTCCCTCCAAGACACATATGACAAGCCGTCGGACGACGCTATTTCTTGGCTAATTCACGTCGCGACGCTCGTCCGCTGCCGTACCCGGCTTGGGCCCCACGAGGCTCGTCAGGATCACTTTTGCCACCGTCTCGCCCGACGAGTCGCGCAGCGTGACCGGCACCTCGTATTGCGCGCGTGTGGCCGTCTTGGGCACGGGCGGCTCGCCGGCGGCGGTGATCGTGCCGCGGGCCTTCTTCAGATATTCGATCTGCATCCCGCTGACGATGAAGCGTCCGTCGTCGGGGAGCGAGTATGCGAGGGCGACGTTGCCGGCGAGCTCGCCGAGGTTCGCCAGCGCGATCGCGTGCACGCAATCCAGGTGGTTCCGCACCGACTTCTTGTCGTGCATCACGACCTCGGCGTACCCCGGGCGGAGCACGGTGACCGTGGCGTTGATCGTGCCGGTATAGGGGGCCATCCGCCCCACCAGCCGCGAGAAGATCACCTTGCCGCCCGGTACGCCCGACAGCACATCCCACGCGACCTTGATCAGGTTTCGCTGACCATCCGCCACGCGCGGCAACAGCTTGGTCAGCGAGGCAAACCTGGTCGAGAGCTGGTCGGTAAACGACATCGGCCGGGAACCTACCCTGATCTCAGTTCGGGATCTTGGGGAATTCTTCGTGTCGCAACATGGAGTCCCCTGCCTGCCGGGGATAGGATGGCGCCCGGATCATGAGGACCGTATCGCTCGCACTCGTTTCGCTCGCGCTGTTCGGCGGCGGCTGTAGTAGTCCCCCGAAAAAGAAGCCGCTGACGATGCAGGAGATGATCACGGCCGACCCGTTGCCGCTCGCGAAGGGCAGCAAGTGGACGTACCAGGTCAACGTCAAGCGGTACGACACCGACACCAACAAGGTGTCGACCACCACGATCTCGTGGACCACCGAGGTCGTCGACTCGAAGGAGTCCAACGGTGTCGTCGCGTTCCGCGTCAAGGGCTGGCCCACCGACCTGACGGACTACGACGGTACCGGCGCGGTCCCCACGGCCACGGAGACCACGATCCTCCGCAAGGACAACGCGTTCCTGTTCGGCGCGGCGAGCGCCCAGGGCGAAGCCACCCTCGACGGCGCCACCGGCTGGTTCTCGTGGCCCGTGATCGACGGTCAGAAGATCTGCCCGTCCGCCGAGATGGTCTATTGCTGGCAGGTCAGCGCGGTCGAGACCGGCTACCGGCTGTCGTTCTACACCGGCCCCGACGAGCAGACGTTCGAGCTCGAGCCCGGCACCGGGGTGTCGCGGTTCCGCTACGCGCACCACGGCACGACCAACGAGGTCGATGCGAAGCTGACCTCGTATACCAAGGGTGCGCGGCGCTAAGCCGCGGTCCTCTACGCGATCCCTGACGCCGGCAGCGTCATCACGAAGCGCGCGCCGTCGCGGTAGGTCTGGTCGAGCTCGAGCGAGCCGCCGTGGGCGACCGCGATCTCGCGACAGATCGACAGCCCGAGACCGAGCCCCTTACCGACCTCCTTGGTGGTGAAGAACGGCTCGAAGATCTTCGAGCGCAGCTCCGGGGGCACCCCCGGGCCATGATCCTCGACGTCGATGCGGACCTCCTTGCCGATCAGGTGCGTGCGGATCGTGATCGTGCCGGTCCCCTCCATCGAGTCCGCTGCGTTCGCGATCAGGTTCGTCAGCGTCTGCTGGATCCGACCGGCGTGGAGCGAGATCGGCGGGATCGGCTCGAGCGCGCACTCGATCGCGATCCCGGGCCGCGTGCGCTCGAGGAGCTTCGTCGTCGAGCGGATCGCCACGGCGAGATCGGTCGGCTCGCGCTCGGAGGGGACGTTGCGAAGGAACGCGCGCAGCTCCTGGTGGATCTTCGTGACCCGCGAGATCGCCTCCTTGGTGGCGGCGAACGCCTCCAGGCTGTCGTGCACGATGTAGTCGAGATCCAGCCGCGCCCACAGCTCGTCGATCTGCGCGCGCAGCTCGGGCGTCGCGATCCGCCGGCACACCTCCGCGAACTCGCAGAGCGCCGTCGAGTACTGCTCGAGCGGCTCGACGTTGTTGTGGATGACGTTGAGCGGGTTGTTGATCTCGTGCGACAGCTGCGCGAGCAGGCGCCCGAGCGCCGACAGCTTCTCGGTGTGCGCGACCTTCGCGTTGGCCTCGACGAGATCGCGCGTGCGCGCGGCCACGATCTCCTCGAGCTCGAGGTTGCGATGGCGGAGCGCGCGGGAGCGCAGGCGGACCACCAGCACGATCGCGGCGAGCCCCGAGATCGTGAGCACCACCGCGAACCAGATCGTGCGCCAGAACGGCATCGCCACCCCCAGCTCGAGCTCGGTCGGCGGGCCCCACGCGCCATCGCCGTAGCGGGCGCGTGCCGCGAACCGGTACTGCCCCGGCGGCAGCTTGCTGTAGCGCACGACGCGACTCTCGGCGGGCTGCCAGGTGTCGTCGTAGCCGATCAGCTGGGTCTGGATCTCGAGGCGGCGCTCGTCGAGGAACGTCAACGCGGCGAGCTCGACCTCGAACCGGGCCTCGTCGTGCGCGACCGTGAACGACCCGCGCGCATCGCGTGGTAGCGGCGTCTCGCCGACGTGCCCGCGACCGAACTTGACGGTCGGGAGTGGAGGGCGGCCGCGATAGCGAGCCCCGTCGAACAAGCCGGCGCCCGAGCTGGTGCCGATCCAGACGTCGCCACTCGGCGCCACCCAGGTCGCGTTCGCGTTGCAGTCGTCGCCGGGTGCGCCGCCCGCCCGGGTGAACCGATCGACCTCGTCGCCGTCGAAGATCGCCACCCCGGTCGCGCCGCCGACCCACAACCGCCCGGCCGCGTCCTCGGCGAGGAAGTACGGGACCGGGCTGCTCAGGCCGGCCTGCTGGTCGATGTGGCGGAGCTCGCGGATCTGCCCGTCGGCGTAGCGCAGACAGGTCAGCCCGTAGGGAGCGAGGTAGCTCGCGCACACCTCGCCGTCGCGCCGGACCACCAGGAACAACAGGTTGTCGTCGCGCAGGCCCTGCGCGGTCGTGAAGCGATGCCAGCTCCCCCGATCGCGGACGTAGAGGCCGCGGCTGGTGGTCACCCAGACGCGCTCGCCGTCGAAGCCCATCCCCATCACCGTGACGTCCGCAGCGTCGGGCAGCGTCACGCGCTCGAACCGCGGATCGTCGACGCGCCCGCGGTACAGCCCGCCGCCCGACACGCCGAGCCACAGGTTGCCCGCGCGATCGGCGGCGAGCACCGAGATCTTGCGAGGTGGCAGCCCGGACTCGGCCCCGAGCTCGGAGCGCCGGCCGGTCGCGAGCTCGTGGCGGATCAGCTTGGAGTGCGAGGCGATCCACAGCACGCCGGTCGGCTGCTCGATCACCGAGGTCACCGAGGGCGCCGCGATCAGCTCGGGCTGCGCGCCCCCGAGGATCGCGATGCCGGCGTCGGTGCCGATCGCGACCCGCCCGTCGTGCAGGCCGGCGATGCTCCACACGTTGGACACCGGCAGGCCATCGCGATCCGAGATCGTGCGCCACAGCCCGCGGCCGAGCTCGTGGTGGAGTCCGAGGCTGGTCAGCCACAGCGAGCCCTCGCGATCGACCCACACCGACTTGATGTTGCGCGCGTCGGGCGCGAGGTCGGTGGGCACGAACCTGGCCTCGTCGTCGGCGATCTCGATCAGGCCGATGCTGGTCGGGATCAACAGCGTCTTGGTCGCGCTGAGCGCGAGGCGCAGGCCATCGGATCCGATCGGGGCGCGCAGCAGGTCGCGCGATCGGTCCTCGAACGTCGTCGCCCCGCGCCGCTGCATCCACAGGTGCTCGCCGGCGCGCAGCCACAGTCTCCCGGCGCCGTCGCGGACGATGCTGGTGATCTGCTCGACGAAGTCCTGCCCGACATCGACGAACGCATGATCGGCGGTGTAGCGGACCAGGCGCGTCCCCCGGCCGACCAGCACGCTGCCGTCACCGTCGACCAGGATCCCGAACGCCGCGCCGCCGGGCCAGCCGGTGACCTTCTCGACGGTGCCGCCGGTGACGACGAACGGGCCGAGATCGGTGGTCATCCAGGTCTGGCTGTCGGCGAACGCGAGCAGGTGCATGCCGTCGACCGGGAGCACCGCGCCGCCGATCGCGACGAACCGATCCCCGTCCCGGTAGAACGCACCGCGCGAGCTCGCCCCCCACAGCACGCCGGCCGGCGACACCGCCAGGTCGGTGATCAGGATCGACGGCAGCCCGTCCTCGATCGAGTAGCGGCGGAACCGCGTGCCGTCGTAGCGAAACAGGCCGTTGGGAGAGGCCGCCCAGATGTACCCCTCGGCGTCCTGGATGCCGGCCACCACGTCGAGGGCGGCGAGCCCGTCCTCCGCGGTGTACTGGCGAAACGCGAGGTGGCCGAGCCGGTCCGTATCCGCCCGCGCGCTGGCCGCCAGCAGGCAGAGCAGGACGAGACCTCGCCACATCGTGAGCCTGAATCGACCGCCACCCGTCTAGGTGAATGCCCCAGCTACCCGATCACTGCCCAACCGAGGGAGCAGATCGGCCGATTCGGGGATTCATGAAGATGTCCCTGCTCGCGCTTGTCCTGTTTGGATGCGTCGAGGGCGAGGGGTGGGATGAGGGAGTACTCGATCAGGAGGTTTCGTCGGAGAATGGCCTGCCTGCCATCAACGGGCTCAACACCCAGAACGGGCTCAACACCCAGAATGGCCTCAACACCCAGAACGGCCTCAACACCCAGAACGGCCTCAAGGACGGCGTCGGGCTGATGGCCACGCCGGCGGGTCGCACGACCCTCGCCTACCTGGTTCGCTGTGCGCTGCCCGCGTACCACTCGATCACCAAGAAGGACGCCGCCGGTAACAGCTACACGTTCACCGGCGCGCTCGGCGTCGCCCCGTTGTGGGAGCTCGGCTGGTGCGACGGGACGTGCCAGCGCTGGGTGTCGGCCTGCATGGTCGCCCACGTCAACACCGCCGGCGTCCACATCCCGCTCTGGCTGGTCAGCCAGCAGCTGATGATGGGCTGGGGGCTCAACGCGAAGTACCCGAACCAGGAGGGCTCGTTCTTCGGCAACCTGTTCGTCAGCCCGCCGCAGATGTTTTACTGCAACGGGCGCAACTACAACTCGGGCGTGGTTCCCGGCCGGATCGGCTCGGGCACCGCCGCTCCCTACGTCAACCCGTGGGGCGCGACCGGGATGTGTGACCAGCACTGCACGCGCTCGGACTTCCCGTACGCCACGAGTGGCTACAAGGCCTGCAATGGCTTCAACGAGGTCATCACGGTGTGGCGATGACCCTCCAGGTGCTGGTGGTCGATGACGAGCTCCCGAACCTCCGCGTCTTCCAGCGGGTCTATCGCAAGCACTACGACGTCGAGGTGGCGTCGTCGGGCGAGGCCGCGCTCAAGCTGCTCGGCGAGCGCACGTTCGACGTCGTGCTGTCGGACTACGGCATGCCGACGATGTCGGGCGCCGAGCTGGTCGAGAAGGCGCGTCACCTCCAGCGCGTCGCGTTCGTGATGGTGACCGGGTACATGACGCACCCCGAGGTCCTCGATCTCGAGGCCGCCGGCACGGTGTTCGCTGTCGTCGGCAAGCCGTGGGAGCGCGAGCAGGTGATCGATGTCGTCGCACGCGCGAGCGAGTACACGCGCAGCCTGCGCGGCGAGCCCAGAGGCGACCTCATCGTCCCTGCCTGAATTGCTGGTCGCCCTGCGCGTTGCATGCGGTCGGACGCACCCGTACAGTCGAGGCCATGGCGATGAAACCCGAGATGAGCTACCTGGTCCCGACGGTCATCGAGCAAACCCATCGGGGTGAGCGCGGTTGGGACATCTTCTCCCGGCTCCTCAAGGACCGGATCATCTTCCTCGGGACCGCGATCAACGATGACGTCGCGAACGTCGTGATCGCGCAGCTGCTGTTCCTCGACTCGGAAGAGCCCGAGAAGGACATCATGCTCTACATCAACTCGCCCGGCGGTCACGTCTCGGCCGGCCTCGCGATCTACGACACGATGCAGTACCTGCACTGCGACGTGGCGACGATCTGCATGGGCCAGGCGGCGTCGATGGGCAGCTTCCTCCTCGCAGCCGGCACCAAGGGCAAGCGCTACGCCCTGCCCCACTCGCGCGTGATGATCCACCAGCCGCTCGCGGGCTTCCAGGGTCAGGCGACGGACATCGAGATCCACACCAAGGAGATCTTGAAGACCCGCGACACGCTCAACGAGCTGTACTCGAAGCACACCGGTCAGCCGGTCGACAAGATCAAGAACGACACCGACCGCGACAACTTCATGTCGTCGGCGGCGGCCAAGGAGTACGGCATCATCGACGAGGTGCTGATCACGGCGAAGAAGGGCGGCAAGTCTGACAAGCCGTCCGAGAAGTAGGAATCGCGGTAGGCTCTGAGCGTCATGCCGATCGAGAAACGAGACGGAGCGTCACTGACGTGTTCCTTCTGCGGAAAAGCGCAGAAGGAGGTCAAGAAGCTGATCGCCGGGCCTACCGTCTACATCTGCGACGAGTGCATCGGGCTGTGCAACGACATCATCGCGGAGGAGATCGAGAAGGAGGAGTCCACCTACGGGACCTCCTCGATCCCGAAGCCGGCGCAGATCAAGAAGGTCCTCGACGAGTACGTGATCGGGCAGGACCGCGCGAAGAAGATCCTCGCGGTGGCGGTGCACAACCACTACAAGCGGATCGATCACAAGCAGACCACCAACATCTCGCCGCAGGCGGATGGTGAAGAGATCGAGCTGCAGAAGTCGAACATCCTCCTGCTCGGCCCCACCGGCTCGGGCAAGACGCTGCTCGCGCAGACGCTGGCTCGCATCCTCAACGTGCCGTTCGCGATCGCGGACGCCACCAACCTCACCGAGGCCGGGTACGTCGGCGAGGACGTCGAGAACATCATCGTCTCGCTGCTGCA
>Ga0075163_10001089_pt1 | contig 36223 bp, 36 predicted proteins | sample JI1023141ADNA_FD_71478 | JGI IMG/M metagenome (GOLD analysis project Ga0075163, IMG submission 71478) | Wastewater effluent complex algal communities from Wisconsin, to seasonally profile nutrient transformation and Carbon sequestration -... | ecosystem: Engineered > WWTP > Effluent > Algae...
ATGTCCAATCCTAGTCAACATTCTTGTCCTCCTGCAGGCATTGTTTGGTGCCTGACAGATGCAAGTTAACCATCACTGGAACGTCGAACAGGCCTTAAAGCGCTTTTTTTGTCAGTAACCATTTTCGATACGTTGCGTGTTCTTTTCACCCTTCTCGAGGTAGGCTTTCACGAGTTCCTCCTTCGTGATACCAGCGGCGAGGCACAGCTCGAAGAAAAGGTGCAGAGCGTCGACGAGCTCCTCCTTGTATGCCTCCCTGTCGACCTCCTTGACCTCTGTCGCTCGATGTGACTTCGAGTTTTTCAGGTGTTGACCCGCCTCGAAGAGCTCCTTCATCATATGAAAGCTGATCCCTTCGAGGAATTGCTGCCCTGATTTTGACGTGATGTCCGTTGGAAAATCAGGAAACGCGCGTTCACGTTGAAGCAGCTTCATGAACTCAAATTGTTGACGCCACATTTTTTCTAAATCGTCGTCATGCATCGACACGTACCTCTATTGTGAGCGCCAATCAAGCACTTCACTGTTGATCGACTTAGCAAGAGTGTTTCCGCGATCTCGTCGCGAGAGACATGATTTTCATGCATTTGCATGACGTTAGCGTGTAGCTTACGCATGGCTTCTCGTTTCGTTTTCTTGATCCTATCTTTGACTTCTATTCTCTTCGCTGGATTTAGATCACCGCGCTTTTGCAAGCTCAACTTCATTCGATGTTCTTCAGAGACGTGTTTTCCAAGTCTTGAAAAAGAGAATGCTAGTCGATGTTCTGCGCTAAGCTTTCTTCCTTTGGTTGCATCACTGATCTTTTTTCTAACGATGTCAGTTTTCGCAACATGACCACCGCCTTCACAACAGTTGTAACCGTTTTCGATGAGAGCATTATCTCTGATGATCTCGAACTCTAAAACGTTTGCATGCTCTAACGATAGATCGCTAGCAACAACATCGATTGAGAAAGATTGAGTACCGTGTTTACGAATAGCGGCATGTAACGCGTAACCCTTTCCAGACGTCGCAACATTAACGTGCTCTTGCCACCGGTGGATTTCAGTCTTAGAGGTCAACCCACAATATTGCTTGCCATTGACAAGACACGTAATCATGTAAACAACGTATCGATTGTCAATGGCGTGTTTCACGGTCTAAGTATGTTGCTGCAGCCACATCCTTTCCAGATCATCGTTCATCGTCAAAGTCCTCGCTAATAGGGCTCTCGTCGTCATCACGTTGACCGTTGAAGTACAGTCCGATCACAACAGCAACGACGATCACGATCGCGCAGAGCACGATCATCCTTGGCCGATCAGCTTCACGGGCGCTTGAAAGCCAGGCGCATCCCAGCTCAATCCTGCATGAGGTCTTGCATCCTCCTTGGCAGCCTGAAGCTCCTCAGCCTGCTTGAGGAGACGATCGTACCCGTCCTTCACCTGCTGAACGTACTCCGGCGTCAGCTCCAGCGTCTCAGGATCATCCTCGGATGACTGAACCCTGACCATGCGAAGCAGGTCAGCGCCGTCGACGCCCGTCAGGATGGCTTCCTGAAAGATCTGGATCAGGCGAAACGAAACACCATCTGAAAGTTTGAAACTCATGTCTACCTCTTACACCAAACCTAGGTCTGTGTTCTCTTTTGCGATATCACCGACGGAATCGACAAGATCCCTGCCGTCGATCTCGTTTCCCAAGCAATCCCACCCGGGTCGTACCCTTCTAGCGTACATCTCGAGCTTGTTAGCGTTGGGAAACATCAGCTCGAGCCTCTTCTGAAGGGTTTCAGGCTTGATGGAGTGACCGATGTTGAGATCGAACGAAACCGACCGCTGGGAGTGATTTTTCATGTACGGGTACACTGACTTACCAGACGTACCGATCAACGCGATCTCATGCGATTGTCTGAACAGGTGACCCATCCCAACGCGCGTCCCGTTGTTGATGTCCTTTTCCTTCTGGTGACCCTTCTTCAGCTTCACCCAGACGAAGACCTGCTTGTGGCTGAACCCCCATGCACGCATGACCTCCAACCCATGTTGGATCATCGATCCCGGCACCCACAACGCTAGCAAGCATCCTCTCGGGTTCGCTAGCTTCTTCACGGGGAGCGCAGCGATGTGACTCATCGGCATCGTCTTGTACTGCGATTCCGCTGACCGCTTTGCGCGGCGCTTCATCTTCTTCAGGCCGTCGTTGAAACCCCAGGCGGGATCGGCAACGATGATATCGTAAAGTGCCATCAGACAGCTCCGATCGCCATCAGCACGCGTTCGTGGACGAGCTCCTTGGGCCCCTGGTTGTCGACAGTTTCATGATCCTCGATGTGATCTTCAACCCAGTAGAAGTACCCTTCCTTGACTGCCAACTGAAGCTCCGAATCCTTCTCGTACACGTCGTCTCCGTCGGCTGCTTTCTTGAACGAAGGTCCATGAAGGACGATCGTCTTTTCCGGCGATTTCAGGAAGAAGTACAGGATCCTGTTGAAGGTCTTGTTCGCTCCTGTCGCGTCGCCATACACGATCGATGAAAGCTTCCACCTATCGAGGATCACGACATCGTAGAACAACCTGAGCCAGATCAACCTGGTCCACTGAAAGAGCAGCTTGTTCATGAACTGAACGAACTGGAAGAGGTTTGGCAGGCTCTTCGCCCAACCGTTCCTCAGCATCCCGTAGATCATGTTGTACGTCAGGTGATCGTTGACGGGTACCTCGACCAGCTTCACCTTCTTTCCGTACGATCTCAACGTATCGCACAGCATGATCGTCTGCGTCTGCTTGCCAACCCTGTCAGCACCCTCTAAAGCGATGATCCTTGCCAAGTTCGTCTCCTCACTGACCGACACGGCCGAAGTTAGCCTCATTCGGCAGGAGCTTACGAAGCTGCTGCCATCCACGTAGGTTGCCGCTGAACAGCTCATGATCATCGACGTCAAGAGGATCGTACCCGGTTACGCCGGATTTCATGAGAAGCCCTGCATGATCACGAGCGTCGATGGGTCTAGCGACGTGCTCGAATGGGCTCATGTGACCGCTGCTCTGAAGCCTTTCGCACAGCTCCAGGTCAGCTAGAGGATCACGCTTTCCATCATGCGTCATGTACGATACTCGAGCGCACCTTCCGACGCTGATCCTGAGCAACTGCTCCTGCGTGAAGCCTTCAATTCGAAGCTCAGCTTCATCATGAAGCAGGGGCATGTGCCACTGATCTAGATCCAGCGATCTCGGCACCGAATCTGTGTATGCATCGAACATGAGCTCCGTGGGCTTCATGATCTCAGGTTGGGCCATCTTGCTGAGCCGCAGCGCCCAGTAGTTGTCCCATTCCGTTCCGGTCACGATGACAGTGTGCCAGCAGAAGGGTTCGATCAGGCGATTCGCTAGCTGCTTGTGCACGCCAACCTTGGCCAAGGTTCTAGCATGAGCTACAGCTTCCTCCGCGGCGTCCAACCAGACTCGCCTGGCCAGAGCAGCTTCATGGTCCGATAGATTTTCCTGCGCTTGCATCCCCTTTTGGTTCTTTCCAAAGGACTCTGGGATGAATGGATCCGTCTCGACGGCAGCGATCCTCTTTTCAACCGGGATCGCCCTCGATGAAGCGCTGTTGCGAGAGAACACGCGATGCGTGTTGAACTCAGCTAACACGATCCTGGGAAAGGTCACCTCGAACGTTGTCAACCTTACGCCAGCCGGCGAGATGCTGTCCTGAAGAACACGTGCAGAATAAGCCATTGTACCCCTTCATCCCCTGTTCGGGAGTTCTTGAGGCCTGAATCTACCCTCTGAGCAACCGTTGTTCACGTTCTCTTGACAGCTGAGCAGCTTTCATTAGCTCAGATCGATTCAAGAGATCACGAATTCGATCGTAGTCCTCGATCTTCAGCATCGTCACATCATAGTGACCATACGTTACGTCGATCTTGAACAGGTACTTGAACGCGTTGATCAACCTCTTGTGCCAAGGACCTCTATCATCGATCCTCACGTCAAGGTAGATGTCGCCGTCACGCGCATCAAAGCTCAACCTGAACACGTGCCCAAAATCACTGCATTGACAGGACACGAAGTGTTCTTCCATGTGAAGAACGTACAACCTTCTCGATCAAACTGTTCTGACGAATGACCACAGCTTGTCCTCGAGAAGGTTGTTCGCTTCCTCCTCGAGTTCGCGTAGGATCACAGACGCTGCTTCGAAAGCTTCACGTTGCTCACCGGGATCGATCCGCGTCATCTCGATGTGCTTCTTGACGTGTTGGCTGATCTCCTGAACGTACTTCTGCGTTGCCTGCCTTAGGACGAACTCAGGCACGCCGCGAAGGTACTCCTCGCGAACGATCCTTCGAACGTCCTTCATCCGGGCCTTCAAGATCAACCTCTGAAAAATTCGCCGTTGATGAGCGCAGCGAGGATCATGTCGACATCGTCGCCTGACAGAACATCATTGCTGAAACGATTGACAGCGGCTTCCACCTGCTCCGCCCAAGCTTCTTCACCGTACTCGACCATGTCAGGATCGTTAGGGTTGAACATCCCAAGCAACTCTTCCCTAAACGCATTCTCAAGCGCAGTCACAATTCTCGTGTGATCTGTCGGTGGGCCTGACATTCTCTTCCCATGCCTACCGGGCATCTCCTGAAGCTTCTTCTTTGCTAGCTTCGGTGGGGTGAACAGAGGCGAACCTGGTTCACGGGTTTGAATCGCTTCCGACAGCAACGCTCGAAGCTGCTTGTGATTGATTTTGACAGGCTGGGACATATCGTCTAAGTATGCAGTCACCCGCACTTACTCGACCCACAATCGAGACATGTCACGCACCCCTGCTGGTAGCTGAGGTTCTTTCCGCTGCAATCGGGGCACGATTTTTCCATCGTTGACACGGTACCGTCGGCGATGTAGCTCTTGCTGAGAACCCTAGCGATGCACTTTGAGAACGACACGATATCGCTGTGCTTGTCCTTTCGAAGCTGCTCAACAACGTACTGCACCGGAACGCCGTGACGCAACGCTAGCGAGATCGTTCTTGTCAACGCTCCGTGGATCGGATCATCGAAGAGGTTGACAATGTCCTTGAAAAGGAGGCAATCATCATCGTTCTCGTCAAGAACGATCTTGAGGTTGTACGTGGCAACGCCGTCCTTGTTCCTACCGTTCTTGATGAGGATGCCAGACCTGATCTTCTTCGGCACCTCGACGTGTTCCTGTCGACCAGCGAAAACCTCGTACGGCCGCCCATCCAGCAATCCGACGATGACGATGTACGTGTTTCCCTGGATCGTTGATCGATGAATATCACAGACCAGCTCTCGCGGTCTCTTGGGGGCATGGGTATCGGTGATCTGAGATGGTTGCTGACCCGGGCTAGCTTTCTTGGGCTCGTCAAGCGCTGTCAGGACGCCATCACGTGATCCTGCTCTGTAGATCGTTACTCCCTTGCAACCAGTTTCCCATCCCTTCATGTAGATCTGCTTGACAACGTCGACTGACGTTTCATTCGGGATGTTCGTTGTGTTTGAGATGCTGTGACAGATCCAGCGTTGCGCCGCGGCTTGAACATCGATTTTCTTCACCCAATCGATGTCAGCGCTTGTTGCTTCCCAGTAAGGAGACAGCTTCGGATCCGTTAGACCTGTGACATCCTGCCATCTCTTGAAACCGTGATGATAGATGTCGTGTTCAGTCCATTTGTCGCCCATTGCATCGACAAAATCAACCCGAGCTACGCTATCGTTGGCATTGATCTTCTTCTTACGCTTGTACGAGATCAGGAACGCAGGTTCACAACCGGACGACGTCATCGTCAGGGTTGACACAGTCCCCGCTGGTGCGGTTGTCGTCAGAGCGATGTTTCTTCGTCCGTATTGTGAGTGTAGATCACGAAGTTCAGTTCCCACAGGACCCAGCACCCGTTCAAGAAACGGGTGACCCTTCTCAAGCTCGTTTGAGAAGGCAGGAAATTGTCCACGTTGCCTCGCCATGTCGACCGACGATCGGTACGCTGCGTCTGCAAGATCAGAGTAGATTTCATCAGTCATCTTCACCGACTCAGCAGACCCGTACTTGATGTTGAGGTACGCAAGAGCATCACCCAAACCAGTGATTCCCAAGCCCGTGCGTCGACCGCGGCGAGCAGCGTTCTTGATTTTCTGCCATAGGTCGAGTTCGATCTTCTTAACATCGTCAGGTTCTGGATCGTCGGCAATCTTCTTGATCACCTTGTCGATGACCTCAAGCTCGAGATCAACAAGATCGTCCATGAGCCTCTGGGCCTTGTAGACGGTGTGCCAGAAGTGATCAGCATCGAACCAAGCCTTATCGGTGAACTCGTCTCTCACGAAAGGAACGAGGTTCACCAGCATCAGACGACAGCTATCGTATGGGCTCAGCGTGATCTCGCCGCAGGGGTTGGTCGATGTCGAGCTGAACTCAGGGTACGCATCTGCAGGACCTTCACGTCGAATCGTGTCCCAGAACAGCAGTCCGGGCTCAGCAGACTCCCATGCTGCGTGGATGATCTCATCCCATAGCTCTGCTGCTGAGACAGACTCCTCGACAAGGTGCTGAACATCCTTCTCGACAGGAAAACGAAGCTGAACGTTTTTGCCGTCCTTCACCGCCTGCATGAACTCATCGGAGAGCCTGATGGAGATGTTAGCTCCGGTGACCTTCTTTTTGTCCTTCTTGATGTTGATGAAGGTTCTGATCTCCGGATGATGCACGGACACGGTGAGCATCAACGCGCCGCGGCGGCCTCCTTGAGCTACCTCGCGACACGTGTTTGAAAATCGCTCCATGAATACGCCGATGCCGTCCGTGGTACGAGCAGCGTTGGCAGTGATCAACCCACGAGGTCTGATCGTAGAGATGTCGAAACCAACGCCGCCACGGCGCTTCATGATCTGAGCCTGCTCCTGATCTGTCTTCAGGATCCCGCCGTACGAATCATACGGTGATTCAATCACGAAGCAGTTCGACAACGATTGAAGCTGAACATCGTTGCCGATCCCAGACATCGGGCTGCCTTGTGGCACGACTTTCCATGACGTCAGCAGCTCGAGGATGTCCTTTTCGCTCATGGACTCCGGGTACTTTTTCTCGATGCGAGCGAACTCCTTGGCCAACCTGACATGCATGTCCAAGGGCGTGCTTTCGACATACTTGCCTTCCTTGTTTCGAAGAGCGTACTTGCTCACGAAATTTCCGGCTGCGAACTCATCGCCCTTGAAGTACTCCTCTGAGGCCTTCAGAGCATCATCACCCGTGTACACTGACATCAACATAGCCTTTCAGCGGGAGCATACAGTAACATGCAACGCTGCAACGTTTCAATCCTTCTTCGTTTCGCTCAGCTCTCGATGCTGCATGAACGCCTGCTCGCTCTGCAGTTCCTTCCACTTTGATCGGAGGGCACGCTTCTGAGCGCTAGCATCCTCGTCGCTAGCTTCCTGCATATCACCGGGACCGCCTGTGATCTCGAACATACTCTTCGCGGTGTCGATCTTGATCGGATAAACGATTCCGTCACGACCTGCTCTGTTCTTGGCGATGAACAGCCTTCCCCATCCCTTCGACTTTTCATGTGACTTGCGCGAGATGCTGAGGACCACGTCAGCGATCATCGCTTTTCCGTATGCCTCGCTCATGTTGCCCAGGTCGACGATGTCGTTCTGTGAACCTTCCTTGTTGCTCTGCGAAGCTGTCCAGATAGGGATCTGCTTCTCGCCTGCGAAACCACGCAGTTCTTCGTAGATCAGCTTGAGCTCGTGACGCAGAGAATCGTACTGCCTCGTGGATCTCATGATGTCAGCGTAATCGATGAGGATCAGTCCGGGCTTGAAACCCTTCAGATCCAACCTCTCGATGTGACTACGCAACGTGTAGATGCTAGCGGTGTTCGTTGGAAAGTACTTGATCATCAGGCTACCGAGCTTCATGCTCTGGTAGTTCTCGATGATCTTATCCTTGCCTTCGATGACGTCGTTTGAATCGATATCGCAAAGGTTCGAATCGTAACGACGACCAACGGCTTCCTCGGAGAGCTCCATCGTGTAGTGGAGAACGTTGACGTTCGCTCGTAAGGCTGCGGCGCCTAGGAACGTCAGGAAATGGCTCTTACCAACGCCAGTTGGCGCAACGATGACGCCAAGCTCGCCAGCGCCGAGGCCGCCGTTCAAGATGTCCTTTCGATCAAGCTCAGGAATGCTCGTCGCGATGGCCGCTCGTTGCAGCATCGTGAACCTTGCTTCGTAGTCGTTGAAGAAGTCATGACCAAGTTGCGGTGTGGTGCCAACGCAAACGGCCTTCTTGATTCCCTCGACGATCTGTTCGTACTTGTCGGCCGCCATCTGATCGACAGCATTCTCAAGCGCTGCTTTGAGAGCCTGCTTCCTGCAGAAGTCGAGCGACTTCTCCTTGACGTACTGAAGATCGCCGGGATCAGGGTTCGAACGCATCCTCTGGAGGTACTCGACGATGTTGTCCCTCATGACGATGTCGGTGCCTGTCTTCAGCTCATCCTTGATGATGGTGACGAGCAGCTGCAACGTCGGGAAAACCTTGTACTTCTTCGCGTAGCCAAAGTAACGATCGGCAAGAAACACCAGGTGCTTGAGATCGAGGTACTGAGGCGTGAAGACTTCCATCATCTGCTCAGCGAATTGACGATCAGCCAGCAAAGCTTGAACGATCTTCTCCTGAAAGACGTTCCCGTACTGGCTGAAATTCGTGCCCGGCATCTTGCTCTCTGTCATGTGCTCTTCCTTGTTGGCCTGGTGATGGCTTCGTAGCTCACGTTTTCGATCGCGTTGCATGCATAGAAGAAACCTTCGACATCGAAATCTCCGACGCCCTCCTTGGCCAAGCAACGTACGAGGCCCATCCTATCCGCGCGTGGCTTGAATGTACCAACCACGTAATCAATGGATGAAGCCTGTGTAGCAGACAGCATGCTGCCGTCGAGGTAGACCAGCTTCCAGTTGCGTTTGACGTCATCCTGCTGTTCGAACACACGTTTGTGAATGGATGACTGTTCCCTGTTCGCCGCTGCAAAGTCGAAGATCTCCTGCAACAGGACATCGTTCTCCGTTCCCAAAAATGGGTACAGCTTTGAGACGGTTTTGAACCCAAGACCCTTGATCCCTGGAACGTTGTCCGATGGATCGCCGCAAAGTGCTTTCGCCAAACCAAAGTTCCTCGCTGTGACCCTGAATTCCGTGAGCACGTCTTCCTTCGTCAAGTACGTCTTCTTGTGTAGGTTGTAGATCTTCGTACGATCGTCCAGGAGCTGATAGAGATCCTTGTCAGAGGACGCTATCACCTTTTCTAGGTCACGAAGAGGTCCCTTGCAAAGGTATGCAACGACGTCATCACCTTCACAGTCTGGTACGTATAGCTGACAGACTGGAACACACTTCAACATTCCCAGCAGGGTGACGATCTGTTGTTGCTTGTTCTCGTCAGAGTCGGGAAGATCGTCTTCGTAAAATCTGTTGAGCTTCTCAGGCCTTCTGTTCAGCTTGTACTCCGGAAAGATCTTCCTCCTTCTTTGCGAACCTCCTCCCTCCCAAGCGACATAGACGGCTCGAGGTTGCTGCTCAACCAACAGCTTCTTCAGCGTTTTCAAAAATCCGATCGCGCCGCCGATTGCCTCACCGTTCGAGTTCATCTGCGGATGAGCGCAGTATGACCGAACGAACAAGTTCATTGCATCCACAATAAGTACTGATCTTTGTTCACCTTTTTGTTCATTAGATGTCATTGTGCTAGCACCATACTTATTTTCATGACAGAAGAACAACTTGGTGAGATGATCGAACGTTTTAGACGGTTAACAACGACGAAACAACTAGCTGAAGATTTTGAAATCTCAAGACTACGAATCATTCGAACATTGAGAGACGCTCTTGGAGAAGAATACACATCGATCGCGCGGAAGATCATGGGACGATGTGGAGCGATCTCTTCTGAAAAAAGACGAGGAGTTCCAAATCCACACTCTCTTGAGTGGAACAAGAAAATCGGGCAGTCGAACAAAGGCAGACGGCAATCGGAGGCGACCAAAAAGAAGATTGGAGATTCTGTCCGCGAGCAGTGGAACGATGGCACTCGAACGAAAGAGTCGCACGCGATCGCAATGAAAAAAGCAATCGAAACGAAACGTCAAAATGGTTACTTTGAAATTCATTCCGCGCGGCACTCTTCGTGGATGCTAGACAACGCACCAATGCGTGGAAAACAGATGTCAGAGGAAGCGAAGAAACGTATGTCTGACAGCAAACGTCGTTTCTTCGCTTTGGGCGGTATTGCATCTCAAAAAGGCATCGTGAGATCTGAAGAACAACGTCTCGCCTCCAGCAAACAAGCGAAACGAATGTGGCAAGAAGGAAAATTTGATCATGGAAACGGGTTGTGGAGAAGCAAACTTGAAAGCTCAGTGTTCGAAGAGTTTCAAAAATTCGATCGTGATTGTGTTCACAGTTTCAAGCTAAAAACACCTACAAAAACGTTCGTGTACGATGTACACGTTCCATCTCTCAACCTAATCGTTGAAGTCAATGGTGACTATTGGCATCTGAATCCAAGGATCTACGATTGTGATTTTGTGGATGAACACAGAAACGTTACCGCAAAAGGAGTCTGGGACGCTGACAACGTCAAACGTTCAGCAGCGTTAGCTAGCGGATTCAAATTCAACGTTCTGTGGGAAGCTGAGGTGAAAACGTTCGGAATTCAACGTGCCGTATCAAACATCATCGAAAATCACTCTTGACATGTGCACCCAGATCATAGTTTCGTGCATACTTACGACATGAACGAAGCCTTAGTGAGGGAGTTCATCGAGATGGTTTTAGAGCTTAGGTCGAAGAAGGGTGGCAGTAGCTTCGGACACAAGTTCAACATGAAGCAATTCGAGAGCCTGGAGAACACGAACATGATGCTCTCCTACGCTCAATCATTTCTCGAGTTCCTTGGGAAGGGTTCGTCTCGAGCTGCGTTCATCCTTAGCAATCGGTACGCTCTGAAGATCGCGCTCAACCAAAAGGGAATCGCGCAGAACAAGACTGAGGTGGCCGTCTACACGAACCCAAAGACTAAGTCCATCATCGCGAAGGTTCATAACGCTGACTCCGAGTACAAGTGGTTGATCTCTGACATCGTCAGGCCTCTTCAGAAGGGACAGGAACGTGAGTTCATGTCGTTGACAGGCTTGAATTGGGAACGATTCGTAAAGTTCCTCAACGATAAAAATCTTGCAGCGTTCAAGGGCGAGCCTCCCCAGATCGCAATCGCAGTGAAGTCAACGATGGAGGCGAATAACCTTCTCAAGGGCGACATCAAGGAGATCGACCATTGGGGGAAGACGCCTGACGGCAGGCTGGTCCTTCTTGACTACGGTTTCACCGGCGAAGTCTGGGATGAGCACTACTCCGATGACGCCAAGCGCGAGAAGGAAAAGCTCGGAAACGCTAGCACCGACGTTGCAACGGCAAAGCCCGGAAATGGAAAGCGGGACGATTCAACACGTCCCGCAAAACCAAGGCACCCAGCTGCTGATGCAGCTACGAAACGTTGATCACGTTCCCGTCGAACCCCAACCTCCATCACCGCGCGTTGTTTTTGACAGTTCGTCGTACGCAGCTAACGAAAATTCCGCTCGTGTCACCGGAGCGAATATGAGCTGAGCGATACGATCGTGAAGCGTCACACGGTACGCGGTGGTGGACGTGTTGACGAGCAGGACGCACATCTCTCCACGAAAGTCGCTATCGACAGTGCCTGGAGAGTTCATCACGGTCACGCCGTGCTTCGATGCCAATCCCGACCGTGGCCTGACCTGACACTCGTATCCCTCCGGGACCTCTAGAAAAAGTCCCGTCCGCACCATGCATTTACCCCCAGCTGGGATTGTCTTGTTTTCGTATGCATGGATATCGCATGCTGCGGAGCCAGGCGTCGAGTAGATCGGTGTGATCACGTCATCAGCGACCTTCGCAATCTTGACGTTGATCGTTGTCACGCTGCCACCGGTTCCTCGTGTTCGTCATCCTGAGGTGATTCACCATGATCGACAGCATCGCCTGTCGTCGTAGCGTAGCAAGCATCGATGATCCGATCGACGAAAGGCTTGTACGTAGGATCCTTCATGATCGTATCGAAGTTCGACTTGACGAACTTCTTCTCGACGTAGACGACGCCATTTTCAACGTCGGAAACCGTCAGCTGCTTCCAAGCTCCAGTTCCGCTGATGCTCATCTCGACTGTTCGCTTACCGTTCTTTGCATCATCGTACGGTGCTGTCACCTTCTCCTTTTCGCAGAAGGAACGTAGCTCATCAAAGATGTACTCATGCTCCACGATGCCCTTGCCGAAGATGATGTCGAACTCGTACTTCTTGAACGGAGGTGCTAGCTTGTTCTTCTTGATCGTGAAGATCACGTGGATGCCGATGATGTTGCCCTTTGCATCCTTGACCTGCGTACCAGAGCTAAGCCTGATCCGGATGCTAGCATGGAATGGGATCGCCTTGCCTCCAGGCGTGACCTGTGGGTCGCCATGCATCACACCGATAGCATCACGTAGCTGATTCAAGCACAAGAACGTCGTGCTCGTCTGTCCGATAATTCCCGTGATCTTGCGCATTCCCTTGCTGATGACACGAGCCTGAAGGCCCATCGTGTTATCCTCGTACTCGCCGTTCAGCTCAGCTAACGGCGAGGTCGCTGCGACTGAATCCCAGATGACAAGGATCGGCACGTCCTTTTTCAGTGACTTCGCCTTGAGGATCGTGTCCTCAACAGCCTTGAACACGTGCTCGGTGGCATGCATGTCCATGTAGACGAAGCCTTTCTTGATGTTGATGCCCATCTCCTTGAGCTTCAACAGAGGCGTCGCTGATTCTGTGTCGATGTAGATGACGATCCCGCCCATCGCTTGTGCTACAGCGGCGGCATGGTACGCGAGGTGCGATTTACCGATCGATGGAGGACCAGCGATCTCGATGATCCTTCCCTCCGGATAACCACCACCTGCGGTGTTCCTGATCGCGTAGTTCAACTGAATTGAACCTGTATCGAGCCACCTCTTCACGACGGTGGGCGCTTCTGATTCAGCCAGGTTGTACGCAACCCTTTGACCGAACTCCTTGTTCAGATCCTTGATCAGCTGAGATGTCAGCTTGTCTATCTCGTCAGTACCAGCAACCTCAGTCAAATCAGTTACGACTTCGTCCTTCTTTTTTGCCATGGTCCTTACCTCGCTGTGAATGGATCTCCAGCTGAGACACGCGAATGCCCTGAGCGTTCAACCCAGAGCACACGTATTACGCGATCACTCGTCTTCGTCGTCGCCCTTGGTGAGCTCAGCGAACGCAGCGTCCAACGACTTGCGAGCTGGCGCTTCCTCATCGACATCCGGAGCGGCCTTTGCGGCCTTCTTCGCCTTGACAGGCTTGGAATCCGACTTGAGATCATCAGCAAGCTTGCTGAGCTCATCGTCGCCCTTCTTGCCAGCATCGCCCTTCTGGGTTCCGTCGGAGCTAGCAGACTCTGCATCGCCACCGCTGAGCCAGTTGTTCAGGATGCCTTCGATCTCCTTGAAGGACTTCTGCTCGTACATGTCATCGACGTTCGGCACCGCCTCGAGCCACGACTTCATCTGTGCATCGTCGTCTGACAGTCTCGACGACTTCCTTGCCGGATCGATCGTTGTTTCCGTCGTCGGCTTGTTGTTGAACATCTTCCCGCTCGGGGCGAACTTCACCTTGAGATCGAAGCCCTCACCGCTCGGATCAAGCGGATCGAATGCTTCATCGCTCGTGTAGAAGCTCAGCAACCTCTTCATGATGGTCGGCGAGAAGCTCCAGACCTGAACTCCCTTGTCTTCCTCACCCCTGACGAGGACGGGCATGTACCCTTGCAACCTGGGCTGCAATTCCTTTGCGATCAAGCGGTCATCTGCTTTGCCGCTCTGGTAGAGCTTCCTCATCAGATCCTGAACGGGATCCGGCTTGCCAAATTGGCTCGGCGCGAGGAACCTACGAGCTGTGCCGATGTAGTAGAACCATCGCTCGACGAAGGGCATGCCCTCTGTGGTCTGCTCTGCCTTCCAGGGCAGGCCTCTGACCTTGAACTCTCCCATCCCCGGCTTCCACAGCTGGACCGATGAGCGCCTCTCACCCGAGAGTTCCTTCACACGACGCCTGATTGCTTCTAGATCGATTGCCATTTGTCCTTCTTTCCTTGCTTACGGGTGTTCTTCACCGGTTGGGAAGAACACCGTACCTTTTGTTCTGTTCTTGTTCATGCCGGCAAATGCCGTCAGGATCTTTTTGAATTCTTCTTGCGACCGAGCTTGTCCGGATTTACACCCAAGGGAGCGCCGTAACCGACGATCCCACCTGCTGCGCTGAATTCCTGCACGTTCTCTTGATCGTTTTCCGCTGTGTCCTGATCCTCTCCCGCATCAAGCAACTGATTCGGAACTCTAGCCATACGCGTTTCAAGCGCTAGCTTGATGTACCTCTTCAGGAGGACCTCAGACATGCTAGTAAGTATGGCTCACAACGTAAGAATTCTATTGCAACGCATCAAGAAACGGACTTTATTCCTCGAGGAGGCCCTTTTCCTGCTTCGTGGCAACAACATCAGCGATGTGAACGATGTCTGCTAGCATCGGCTCCTTCAACGCATACGCGGCGTTCTCCGGAGCATATTGGCCATCATTGAGCTTGATCGCAAGGAACTCCTCGTGCGTCAGCTTGAGACCGTAGTGCTGGCACAGGTACACGCTACGATCTGGCACGGTCATGAACCTCATCTTGTCGTTGCACATGAAGATGTCGCCAAACCTATCGATCTTGTACTGATCCTTCTGCTTCACGTAGTAATCATCGACCTCATCACCGACCTTTCCCAGGTCGTGAAACAAGCAGGAGATGATCAACGATTCCTTCTTCGCTGTCCAGCTGAACGTTGACTTCAACCTCACGGCGTTTCCTAGGACCCTTAGCGAATGATCGACGAGACCACCCGGGAACGCGTTGTGAAACGTTAGCCTTGATGAGGCGGGGCACAGTGCCAGCCGCTCGCCGAGTTCATCAACCATATGGAGCGCTGCTTCTGAACGATCGCCGGTCTTCTTGAGAAGATCTCGCATCTTCTCCCAATTTTCCTGGATCTGCTCGGGTTCAAGTGACATGTGTGATCGTAACCATGGTAACGAGCATGTTCAACGTTGTGTCAGAATCTCATGCTTCAAGCAGAAGCGCTGAACGTAACCCGGCACGTTGACCGTCCGGATAGATCGAACATCATCCGTTCTTTCGGGTGGCACATCGATGATCAACGCATCATGTAGAACGTACAACGCTCTTACGTTCCTCTTCTCGTCCGATCTCAAACGATCCATGATGATCTTGAATCCCATCAGCGCGACATCAACACCGCTCGATTGAGCGTAGTAGTTCAGCATGATATGATCCATCGGCTCATCGACGACGACCGGTCGACCGTAACGGTTCAGGATCTCGCCCCGGGCTATGAACGTTGCCTTGATCCTCTTGAGGAGCTCGTCGGTGTTGAAGTGCATCTTGACTGCTTTGATGAACGTCGTGAGCTCGTTACCATCAATGCCCAAGGCGGTTCCCAACGATTGTTTGCTAGCGCCGTATAGCTCGCAGATCACAGCGGCCTTGATTGCTTTCCTGTCGAACCCAAGCTCCTGAACGAGCTGCCCGTACAAATCATCCCCGTCGCAGCGCCTGCCTGCTTCGTAGAGCAGAACACGAGCCTCGAGAGCGTTGAAATCAATGCTGACGATGCTGCCACCCTCGAACGATGACCTGAGCATGCTGCGATGCTCCTTCTTCAACGTGAGGATGCTGGGTCCGGACTGAACCGTCAGACGACCCGTCAGGGCACCAAATCTATCATACGATGTCGCTAACGCGACGCCGTGCTCGGGCTTGAACGTTTCAACCGCCCACTTGTTTCCTGTCCCTGATGAAACGATATCGTCGTACGTTCGTTCATCGATGCTAGCACCCTCAAGCATCGCCAAAAGCTGGTTGCCAGCCCTCCAGGGCCCTTCAAAGTAATCGATCGGTGCACGTTGAAGTCCTTCATCAAGCTGGGAGACGATGCTTTTCACGAACCGTCGGTGCTCCCTCTCGGGCATCAGGTTCCGCCATGGCAGCGTCTTCTTCAGACCTTGTGCTTTGTCGCCAAGCAGTCCTAGGATCGATCTAGAGAATCGTTGAGGAGGCTCAGCATCGATGCTAACCCGTGCCAGCTTCAACAACGAATCTAAGCATGCATCGTTCAGCGCCTTGATGTCGTTCGTGAACCACATGCTACCCGTGGGTCGACGTTCCATCCACCTGAACCCATGGACGTCGGAATCGAAGCAGAGGTGTTTCGACGTGCCGATCACGTGCTTATCGATGCAATACGGCCTCACGAGGCCAATTTCACTACAAAATGGACGCTTTTACAAGCGACCCATCGTCACGGTATCTGCATGCTCTTGATGTAATTCGTGATCGTTGGCGCGGCTTCAAACTTACCGTATGCATCGTAAAAGGTCAACGTGAGGTTTGATTCGAACTTGCCCGGCGTGATCGAGTGTGTTATGCCAGTCAGACCGTAGAGGTTATCGATCGTCGTTCCTGTGTTGAAATCGATGAAGAAGATCTGCGCGAACGACAGCAGTGGGCAGCCCAGCGTTGTCATCGTCATGGACGCAGGAATTACGCGAAGCGGAAGGCCTCCTGAACCAGCGCCCCCTGGCTGCAACGTTGAAGGCTTTCCTGCCTTCTTCGCGATCCCTTGCATCTGTGTCGTTGCTAGCAAAGGATCCTGCTTCGATGAAAGGTTTGCATTTGCAACAGCTGTTGCATTCCCACCGTAAACGATCGTCGGTACCATCTGCGAAACGAAGTTTTTGATGTCCTGGTTCGTGAAGTTCGCGCCCAAGGCCTTCGATCTATCTGCTATCTTTCCCTCAGGTGTGATCACACCCTTCGTGATCTGGCTCCAGACCTCGGAGGCGTCTTTTTTCTTGTCGGCGGTGTGTTGCTTCAGGAAGGCGTTGTCGATCTCAACGAATGCGGTACCTGATTCGCCGCTCATGATCGTTCCCGCGAGCTTGTACGGGTTGTTCGCTCGATCAAAGATATGCATCCTCATGATGCGCGTGTACTGCTCGACCCTTCCTCCATTGATCCCAGTGAGCTGCTCAGCAACCTCAAATTGGTGCAGCAGATCGGTGTCGACAGTCTCTTTTGCAGCGTAAACAGTCTCGACGAAAACCTCGATCGACGGCATCTTGAACGGACCTCGAGAGGCACCGATTCCAGCCAAGGCGTTTTCGTACGATTGTTCCGAACCGGTTTTCAGCTTAGCATCATGCTTGTTGTCAGGATCGTAAGGAGCGAAGAACGATCGAAATCCGTAGCCAATCGCCCTTGAATCAGTTAGCTGAGCATCGATGAGAAGCCTGAGAAAATCCTCCAACGTAACCTTATCGCTTCCCTTTCTCTCGACGTGCTCGCTGTACTGATCAAGAAAGGTCGCCATGTCGATGGGAAACTCAGCGATGTTTGTACCTGCCGCAGCACCAGCCTGATCGTTGAGCTGGTAGAAGTACAACTGCATTTCATCGATGTTATCGATCAGCTTGAACGTGTTCGCGGTGAACACAGAAACGAGCTTGCCGAACGAGACAGCCTTCTTACGAAACGCTGAGACCTTCGTCGTTGGCGATGAAAGGTTCTTGACCTCCGATTCACCAACGTAAGCGTTCAGAGCCTCGATCATCGGAGTGTATGGATGCGCTTCCGAATCTAGCTCCGTCGACTTCTTCGCGTCCTTCGCAGCGAACGGAAGGAAAGGATCCGCACCTTCCATCGCCGCCTTGAACTGGTTGTTCGTTGCGGCTGAAGCTTGCTGAGCGATCTGTTTTTTGAAATCAAGGTTGCCCTTGCTATCAGCCTTGTAGAACTTCTCTAGCTCGGCGACAAGGCTATTTGCTGCTGCCTTGTCGATCTTCGGATCGGGAGCGTTCAAGCTCTTTTTCAACGCTGCGAGGGCTGTCTTGATCTCCTCCCCAGACATGTCAGGGAACGTACCTCGTTCAGCTGATTCGATCAGCATGAAACCCCTGACCTCCTTGCTGATTCCCTCAGCAGGTCCGATTCCCAACGCCTGCCTGTAGTTCGCGATCCGCACGGCGATGTCTTGCATCGTTTTCAAAGCGTTCAACGACGAATCAGCGTTTTCAGTGACCTTCAGGGTTCGAAGCTCAGCCACACCCTTCGTCCAGAGTTGCATCGTTATGATGACCTGACCCACTGCATCAAACGAGAACTGTGAGTTGATGATACCGTACGCTTCACGGACGAGCATGTTCCCGTTGATGAAGTCAGCGTATGGATTGCTGGGCTCCGGTGGGTGTCGCCAACCGTACGTGATCCACACTGTTGGTGCAGATCCAGCGTCCTGGTAGACCTGTGGTCTGATGATATCGCTGATCTCTGACAGCCTCGAACGATCATGAAGCTTGAACGTGAGTGTCGCTTTCTTGTACGAGTAGAGGCCAACGGTTGGGCTCACGTTGACGCTGAAGCTCTCGATCGACATGAACGGCCTGAAAGGATCGAGCACATCAACGTAGCGATTGGCGTTCGCCATCGGATCTGGGTTGACAAGCGTCTGCGGTGACGTAAACATCTCCATGCCGGCGATCGACTGCAACTTCCCAGCCGCAACGTTCTGCGTTTCACGCAACGCTAGCATCTGTGATGTCGGAGAATCAGGATCTGAAGCAGCCGATTGATCGCCCCCGAGGAGAAATTTCATCAAGCCTGGCGACCAAAACTTTGGCGCGGCGTCCTTCATCCCTGGGACGCCGCGGTTGAACGAAAACTCGACCTCGAGCAACGGCGTAAGCCTGGATGCGATGATGCTCGGGAGGTAGTTCATGAACAGCTCCACCCGTCCGGCGTTTCTCACGATCGGGCTAAGGAACCCTGAATCACACGTGATGATTCCCATCGCCCTTGGTGGTTCGATCTTCGTTCCAACGATCTGATCGAATGTCGCGGCCTCGATTGGCGTTTTCCCGTCGTCGCCCTGGGCCATGAACTTCGATTGGCTCAATGCTGGGCAGGGTTGTCCCGTCTTGTGAAGATGGATGATTCGCTTGAACTGTTTCGATGTATCGCCGGTCGTCTTTGCAACGAGCGCAACCAGCTTTTCGCTGAGCGCATCCACCGTCAACGCTCCGGAGCTGCCCACGTTGTACAACGTGTCAAGAAGCTCCTTCAGGAGGTTTTCATCCGTCTGCGACGACCCGTCTGAATTCTTGACAACAAGCTTCTGAGCGCCGAGCAGGTCGGCGGGTGTGATCATCTTGAAGATCGATTCAAGCGTCGACGTCGTATCTGCCACGGATCTCCTTACAAAATTTTCGTCGCTAACGCTAGCTCAGGCACTCGAATGAGGGTTCCAGCGGGAACCTGCATCCCCCATCCTATATCGCTAGCCGCGGCGAGGATCCACCAATACTTTGCATCACCGTAGATCGATCCTGACAACGTGTCAAGTCGTTCAGCGCCTCGAAGCACGATCGTCTTCACGGGCAAGCGTCCATCCTTGATCGCTTGCCTGATGTTGTTGATTGCAACTGACGTACCGAACTGAGCACCAAAGTTCAAACGAGGCGTTTTGCTGTACCTGCTGACTGCCATGAATCACCTCACGTTCCTGCCTGATCCGGATCAAAGCCATTTCCCATAGCTCCACCGACAGGATAGATGGGCCCGCGGTTGTACCCCAGATGATCGATTCCGGGCGAGATGTCATGGATTGGGGTGAATCCGATCGTGACCTTGCACATCTTCGGCGCCCTGTGATCCTGCCTCGTGTCCCACGTAACCTTGTCGTACCAATCGAAGTTCATCGTTTCGATGACACCAGCAAGACCCTTTCCTTGCATCGACCTGAAGCTCTTAACAAGAGCGTTCTTCTCGATGTCGAGGAACTTCGATAGTTCATCGATCCCAGGGATGGCAGCCGCCAGACCTGATGAGATTTCGCCGTAGATCTTCAGCAGCGTCGGTCGTGTCAAGCCCAACGCTGATTTTGGTACTGCGTAACCTAGCTCCCCGCCGACGATCTTCGAGTTTGGGTTCTTTGCATTGCTGTAACGCAATGTCAACTGCTTCACGGTGAGTTCAGCGGTCTCAGGGTGCAAGCCGAACAACTCGACGAGGTCAGTTGCTTCCGGAAGCGTTGGTTCCATCGCATACATTCCGTTCGACATCTGCTTCTTCACCTTGAATTTGAAGTAGGGAAGGTCATCGTGTTGAACGTTCATCTGCGCAGCTTGATCTGGAGTTGATGGCCCACCCATGCTACCACCAACACCCTCAGTTTCAGCAGCGCCCTCCCAACCGTTCGATGACAGTGTGAACATGCTAGCCGGATCCGCCAATGCTTTGTCAACGACTGTTCTGATGAGCTCGCGAGCCTTTGGATCCTTTGCTATAGCGGCTGCTCCCTCGAACTTGATATCATTTCCGCTCAACTTCATGTCGCCATCTGCTGCGCCGAATAGCCTGGCGAGGTTGAAACGAGAATAGTTCGATCGAAGAAGATCGCCAAGCCTGATTCGGATCACAGGACTCGAACCGATCAGCTGGCTGAACGGTTGAACGAACGAGAAATTCGCGCCGTCTGTCAACGTTCTTCCCTTCGTGTATTGTGGATAGACGAGCGTGACAAGCTTGTTTATCTTCACCCACATCTCATCGAAATCCTTCTGATCGAGCGCAGCGATGTAAAAGCTGAACCCGACCTTGCGGCCGGTGTTCTTGTAGATCTTGATGGGATCAACACGACCATACGCATCTGTTGTTTCCCATGATGCTGTGTAATCGTCGCTCAGCGACGATAGAAAGGCATGGAAGGCAATGATCTCGTTAGTCCTAAGATCATGAAAGTAGAACGGAACGTACTCTGACTCGAGTATCATCTCCATCCTCTTCACGTCAAGCCCATCAGGAGCTCCGGAGTCCCTCGGGATCCTTGCACCGACCTGTTGCCTTGATGATGCGTCCTGGATCGCAAGGTAACCCTTCGTTCCTGGGTCCATCACTCCTGCAGGACCCTTGAAGCTTCCCAACTTCCCATCGACCATTCCCATGGTCATGATCGAATCTGGGAGCAAGTACAACGAAGGCGTACGGTTCGATGCCCACGCTAGCTTGAGCTGATACTCCGGACCTTTGAGCCGGCTCTTCTTGACAGCAGCTCCAGGTGTATCGTCATCGAGATTGTTGACAGTGGATGACGTTCCTTTTTCTGGAGAGATCCCAGCCTCAGGATCCTTGGTGAATTCATCCTCAGCGAGGATTGCATCGCCGATCGTGGAGAAGATATTGATCGCAGCGATCAATTTCGACTGCTTGATGACGTTCAGAAGGCCTATGATGTTCTGGATACCTGACATCGGGTTGGATGAAAAGGCGTCGGCGATCTTGTCGATCTGTGCTGCAACGGCTTGTCCTGTCCTGATGATCTGCCTCGAAACGATGATCAGGAATCCCACTCCAGAATTGTCGGACAACGCTGATTCAGCTGCGGCGGAAACGACGTCTGCAACCTGCTCGCCGAAGCTCTCAGTTGCATGCTCGGCCCCGAGGAAGAACGCCGCGGCGCCAGTTGATAGTGCGTCGCCGAACGGGAACCTCGTGGAGTGAATGCCTAGCAAACCCATGAGATCAGGTGGGATCGCTGTTGGATCGACCTTCGCAGATGAAAGGTACGATCCCAGGACGTATTGTCCATTCGGCTTTCTTGCTGGCGATGGTCCTGTGCCACTGCCTGCGACAAGACCAATCAGGGCGCCCAAGCCCTCGAACGCTAGCAGCAACGCTGCCTGCATAGCAAGTCCCATCGCGATCATTCCGATGTTCAGAACGCCTGCCCAGGGCTCCTCAACGTTGTTGAGAGCGCCCCACGATTGATTCCCAATCGGGGAGATCGAGATCTCCGTTGGTTCATCCGACGTCAGCTCAAGGCTCTCCAACGCATCACGAGCCTCCAAAAGTTTCATCGGTACCTTGAGGATGCCGAGCTGATTTGGGCTCGGGATGTACGAACCTGCGACTGAACCAGCATTGCTTGGGTTGACCTTGTCATTGAAGGCTGCGGGAAATTCCTGGCTGCCTCGAAGCGAAAGCATCACACCCACCTGCTTCAGGTGATTAGCGTTGTAGTTCTTTCCATTGATCCGGTAGCTGTCTGAGAAGCGGTTGTTCGCTAGCACAGAGTTCGTGTAGCCTGAAAGAACAGCTGGCAAGCTGTCCTTCTGAACCGAAGGAAGCAGATCGTTTCCAGTGATCCCAGCTGGCAGCCTCTTTCCCTTCGAGAGTTGCTGCAACGTTCCAAGGGGATCAGAGATCTGATCGATCGTATGACCCTCAGGTCCAGCTTGCTTCAGAAGATCTGGGACGTCTGCTACGACGCCGGACGTCTTCGTTCTTTCGACGAACTGCGGCACGTTGCCCGGCTCGTTTGAGATCGGCTGCGGCACACCCTCAGGAGTCGTTGTTCGATAGTCGGCGTAACGTCCATCGTTCGGGTAACGATTGCCGGCTGTGATTCCCTTGACGTACTGCCCGAGCGTACGTTTGGTCTTCTGGCTGATGTCCTGAACGGAGTTGTCGACGTTGATGTCACCATGATCCGGTGTTGTTGGATCGAGCCCCTCGGCGGACGGATCCCCAACGTCGAAGTTCAGGTTTTTGGTCTGCCCATCGACATCAATGTCGAATCCACCTTTTCCTGTGTTGGTTCCACTCATCTAGCTGTCGATCCTGACATGATCTTCCCGTCGCTCTCTCTAACTAGGGTCACGTTGTTTTTGATGCCTTCCATCAGTTTAGCGGCTAGCACAGGATCGCTTCGAACTCCTGCTGCAATTGGAGACATGACATCGATGAACGTTGAGATGAACGCTTCTGCTGTCGCCGCAATCTTGTACCTCTCTGCATCGTTCCGTGCCATCTTCATGGCATCACGAAACATCCGATCATTCCTCAAACGTTTGATGAGTGCATCCTTGGTAAACATGCGATGATTTTACTTCAGGTCACAAGGGCTGTCTTGGGGCCGGCATCTGGATTGGGCTGCTCGGATTTTCGGGCAACGTGTAATCCCTGGTCTTCTCATCTCCTTCGAGAGAAAGGTTGATCCTATCACGAACGAACGAGCCCTTCCTTAGGATCATGACCTTCTCGACCTCATCAACATTCATCGTCACCTGCATGTTGACCGTGAGGACGATCTCCTTGTTTCTGATCGTGTAGTTCGTTTTTGAACCGAGACCGACAGCGCTGGCTAGCTTCGCTAGCTTGACAGGCGTATCGATCCTGATTCCGTCGTTCAAGGCTTGATCGAGCTCGTTAGCCTTCTTGATGATGTCGCTAGCTGCGGTCAACGCTCCAGCGATTGCATCGTTCTTCAGAACGCTTGCCATCCTTGTGATCTCATCTCCGTACGCCGTAAGCTGATCGACTGACGACATCACGAGTTCCATTGAGTCGGCTGAAAGGATATCACCGATCTTTGACACCGAATCGATAGACTTGGTGATCAAACCGATCATGCCCTCGACACCGTTGGTTGTGACAGACGCGTCGACGACAGGCAGATTTGCTAGCGTCTCAAGAAGAGGACCGATCGATGATTCGATCTCTGACAACGCAATTGCCAACGACGGTGCTTGCGACGTGATGTTGACGATCGCTCCCTCGTTCACGGTGCCAACCGATGTCGGCGCGCCCTTCATTGCATTTCCAAGAGCTGTCGTGAGGTCAACGACGATCTTCAGGATATCTCCCATCGCCTTGATCTTCGTGATCTGATCCCCAGTAAGGTTCTTCGCCTTGTCGGTCACGGAGTCAAGAACGCTCGATGTCAACGCTGGGATCAGCACCTTGAATTGCTCACCCATCGAGCTGATCGTTTCAGCGATTGCAGCTGTGTTAAGCTTGGTTGTTTTCCCCTTGACGAGACCCCAGAACGCTTCCGTTTCCTTCGTGTCGCTGAACGCCTTCATCGTATCAGCGTTCGGTGATAGCGCCTTGAGCACGGATGCTGTCGAGCTGATCAGATTTGCGATGACCTCGGCAGCCTTCGTATCAGGTACCTTCATCGTCGTCATCTTGGTGATAAGACCGAGGATTCCTTCCTTTCCGCTTCCGCTCTTGTCACCGGTGAGCATCTCCATAGCGCCTTCGCGCATCAATCGAGAGTACCTGGCGACGTCAGTCGTGAGGTTGGTGAAGTTGTGCGAAGGGTCGACGAGGCGGTTGATGAAGCTGCCTCCCTCCTCGTAGAACGATTCAGGTGGAGCAGCGGCGATCATGAACGCCGTGATTGCGCTCATCACATCGGAGAAAACCTTCGCAGCCTCGGCCATCCCTGGCCCACCGATGTTCATCTGCTTGATCGCTGACATCACCGTCTCGATGATGCCGATCATTCCTGATTCAGAACCACGCTTGCCGACCATCTCCTTGATGAGCTTCGTGGCTGATGTGACCTTCTCGGAGAACGATTCAGTCTTGCCTGAAAGCAGCTCGGTGAACGTTGGCGTCATCAACGAGATCATGTTGACGAGCGTGTCGGAGAACGACTGGATCGCCTTCATGATCCCAAGGAACGCATCGATCTTCTGTTGGAACTGTGAGTTCACCTTGATCGCAGAGATCTTCTCGATGATGTCGATCGATAGCTCAGCCATGTCAGCCACAGCCTTGCTGATCACGGCTAGACCTATCGCTGCAGCGGCTAGAGCGATCGCTTGAGGTCCTGATGCCAACGCGCCGACAGCCATCGATGCAAAGATCAAGGGTACCATCGCAAGGAACACCAGCGACATCTTTGCCATGATGTTTCCTGCCGCTGACAACTGAGCGGGATCGCCGACCTTGCTCAGGAGGTAAGCTACGCCTGCTCCGACAACGCCGACGATTCCGACAAGCACGCTGATGATCAACCCTCCATTGAGGACCTCTGACATCGAGCCGAGCTTTGCTGCCATCTTCATCGAGATCATCAACGGAATGGCTCCTAGGACCATCGCGCCCATGACCGACAACGGTGCCAATGCATCCGAGACGTTCTTGATCCCGCCGGCCTCGAGGATCTTCTTCATGGCAACGATGCCAACGGCCATCGCCACGCCGCCGATCGCCAACGCAGCAGCGATTGCAACAAGCTTGGCGCCCAACCTCACCGCATCCTTGACACCCCAATCCTTGCTTCCGGTCGGGTTGATAGCATCGCCAGCGGCCTTGTTGACAGCACCGACCTGCTTCAATCCGTCAGCACCGACACCAGCGCCCTTGCTAGCCACCTTCTGTGAAGCTTCCGAAAGTTCTGATGCAGCTTTCTTTGCTACGTCAGCCATGATTTTCTTGGTATCGCCCCGGGTGAAGAGACCGATCGCGGCCTTGCCCAAGCTCGCTGCCGCGGCGCCCATTAGGGCTCGTGTGAAAGCTGGACCCATCAGGATCGCTGCGATGACAGGGATCGCAGGCTTTACGATGTCGATGAACTCCTTTGACGTGAGGTAATCGTAGAGTTTCTTTCCTAGTTCCTTCACGAGGATGGCAAGCTTCGGGGTGATGGTCACCCAAGCGTGCTCGAGCGCATCAAGCAACGGTTCTAGAACCTCACCCAGGAATCCTAGCGCTCCACCGCCGGCGCTAGCCAACGACGATAGGTTCTTCTTTCCTGTGATCAGATCAACTGCGTACTGCAGGCCCTCGCCGATCTGATCGGAAACCCACTTGATTCCCTCAGATGCTAGCTTCATGATCGTCTTGAACATTGTCTTGAACCCATCAAGCATGTCCTTTCCTTGCTGGGTCGAACCATCGAAGAAGTTGAAAAACTTCTCCTGCAATGTCTTCATGAGCCCGCTGAACGATGCTTTGCCGTTTGGATTTTTGAGTTCTCCCATGAACTTGATCAGCTCGTCAACAACACCGCCAACCAACGCTTTGAACTTGCCTGGTTTGAAGAAATCAGCGATCCCACCGAGGAACATCTTGACGCCGGGAAACATCTCAACGAACGCCTTGCCAAGCCTGATTCCCTCGAAGTACACGAGGTTCAAGCTCTGTTTGATGTTCATGATGATCTCACGGAACTCTTTTGACGCCTGGATGCCGCCGAGGAATCCCTTCACGAACATGTCCCAGAAGCCGCCAGTTTGGCTTCCACCGGACTTGACCATTCTCTCGATGCTATCGGCTAGCTTCGACATGGCTTCCGCCTGGGTCATCGTCTTCTTCTCTGCAGACTCGCTCTTCTTCTTGATATCGTCAAGAGAGGCGCCCTGGTTCTGCATGGAGAACGTCTGCCTGACTGTTGCTTCGTCGAGGCCCGTCGTCATCGCGAGGAGCTTGGCCTGCTGCCTCGTGAACTGCGAAGCATCGACGCCAGCGTCCCTGAAGGACTTACGTAGCATGTCCATCTGTTCAGCCGGGCTCTGAGCCTCCATCATCTTGAATGCATCGATGTTGACACCGAACGCCTGCGACAGCTTTGCAGCGTTCTCAGCGGCGGTGTCGAACGTTTCGAACGCATCCAAGGTTCCAACGATCTTGTCCAGCTCGACGCCTAGCTTTCTGGAGTACACGGACGCAGTCGCGATCTCCTTGACAGTCAGGGCACCGAAGTGCTTGACATCCTGCATGGCTTTCACCATGTCCTTGCCAATCAATTTCTGATCGATGTCAAACGCTTTGCCCAAGGCTAGCGTCTGCTTCGTCATATCCATGAAGATCTTCGTCATCGGCTTGCCGAGCGAGATCGCCCGATCGCCGACGGCTTTCATTCCCTCCTCGGAAACGCCTAGACCCTTTTGGAAAGCTAGAAGCGCTCCTCCGTTCTGCTTGAACTCCTCTGTCAACCTTCCGAATGTTGCGCCCATCGCGACGGCGACCTTCGTGACAAGCTCGATCCTTTCGGCCATCGTTCCGAAGACTCGCCAGGCGGAGAGCCCGGTGTCAGAGAATCCCTTCAACGATTTGGACGCTTCAAGGACGGCACTCGTGCCGGGACCCTTGAGATCTCCCATCTCCTTGCGTAGGTTCTCAAGAGCTTGCGCTAGCTCGTTCGCGCCGCCGCCAGCTGCAGCAGCCATGTCGACAAGACCTGTGAAGATCTTCAGTGGAATCGATATGATCGACGCTGTGATGCTGATCGCGCCGTCAGCGAACGTTGCGAAGAAACCAGCAAGGCCCTTTGAAAGCGCAATGACGTTCCTGACCCCTTGCGCAAATCCTGTAAGCGCAGCTGCACCGATCGCAACGTTCGACGGAAACTTCTTCGAAACCTGATCACCAAGCGATTTGATCCGTCCGGAGAGACTTGTGACTGTCTTCTCTGAGTCCTTCATCTCCTTCTGAAGGCCGTCCAACTTCTGCTGGTTCAGGTTGCCAAGATCCTGGCCTTTCAGCGCTTCGATGGCACGGGTGAGCTTCTCGACAGCAGAGATCTGCGTCTCGTAGCTAGCCTCAACCTTGGACATCGAGCGTGCCATCGAATCGACGGCAGCTGATAGCTTCTGGGTGATCGACAGCTGTTCTGTCAGCTCTTCTTTGGTTGCCACCTATCAGGTCCCAACGCGTAAGTAGCACGCGCTCGAATTAGACATCCATTCTCGTTCGAACGGCAACGTACGTGTCAGATCGGCCAACGAACGCCCAAGATTCTCTCGAACTCCTGAGCGGATGCATTCTTCAGGTTGAGCTTCTGCATCACGGAATCAACGCTGGCACCAGGCCTGTTCAGCTCGTCCTGAAATCGCCTTGACGACATCATTGCGTTCTGAACCGCCTGGATCTCCTGAGGCGTTCCACGAAGCTTCAGGTTCGTAGCTTTGCCAACCAACCATGCGCCGACCGCGGTGAAGAAGACCTTGCCCAGAAGGTTCAGGTGAAGTTCATTGATGGGAGATCCTCGATCACTAGCCACAGCAGCACCTCGACCTTAACTATGCTTCGTTCGCTCGATCGTTATGACATCAAGTGAACCTTCTCAACCTTGACGGCGTCTGGGCACGAGCTTTGTTCTGCATCTGCCTGACCTCGGGGGTGTTCTGATGCAGAGCCTTCGTCTGGTTCGTGTTGTTCTCCGAACCCTTGTTCAGTTCCTTCACGATCCTCTCGACGAACCATCGCTTGTAGACGACTGGAAGATGCAACGTCTCCTTCCAGAGGAAGCCGCCGTAGTACATGAGCAGGAACGACGGCTCCAGGATCAGCTGTTCCTTATCTTCCGGCTGAAGGCCAAAGAAACGAGACGCCAATCGGCATCGCGACCTCCTCGCGGTTGCCGCACTGCTCGCACTCGACCTCCTGCTTCATCGTGATTCCGGGTTCAGAGTCCCTGATGTAATTCCTCAGCTCGAGCGAATCGCGCGCCGGCATCATGTTGACGAACGTGTTGATCCTCTGACGTTCCTCGATCCCCTCGATGGACACGATCGCAGCACGTAGACCTGTCGTCACGATCGAATCGGTCGACATGTTCAGCTTCTTCAAGCGCTCCTGGCCGGCGAGGATCTCCTGCTCGTCAGCTCCCGTCATGAACTTGAACCTGACGACCTTCTTGCTGACGGGAAGCTTGAACTCGAACAGGTTCGTTCCCGGTGACACCGGATCGATATCCAACGTCTTGACAGGCAACGCCGTGAGATCGAACGAGTGGTTGTTCTTCGCGTTGCACGAGTTGCACTCAACCTCAGCATCATACGACGAACCGTAGCCCGTCACGCGGATAGAGACCATGAGCGCGTTCCTATCGCCGGTCAGCAACGACAGGGGATCGATCGTCTTGTCGAGCAAGCACGACCTGATCAGCTCGGTGATCACGGTTCCCTTCTTCAGGAGGGCTCTTGACGTGAGGATGTCCTCCTCACGAGCGGTCATGCTCCTGATCTCAACGCGATCCTTCCCGCTCAGCGGGTGATCACGATGGTAAGCCTTTCCGGCAGATGGAATTGGCGCTAGCTCGACTGGAATATCGAGACCGAATTCCGCCTTGACACGTTCGACTGCGGTCGACGAAGCGATCTGGCTATGAACCTGCGCTGGTGTCGGCTGCTGCGCAGCTGAGAATGCTGCCTGGTTACGTTGCTCACGTTCTTCTGACATGTTGCTCCTGATGTGGGATCATACTGTTCCCAACCAGGGCGTAAATACGTGTGCAGGAAGAACCCGAGCCGAATCAGCGCATACGGTGAGCTTTGACCGAACCGTACAGCGCGTCCAGGATCCTTTCAACCGATCCCCAACCGGTTTTACCCGATTGCCATGCTCGGATCACGTTGGCAAGCTGCGAGACATGAGGCTTTGATCCTCCTGGAAATCTGGCGAGCAGGTGCGCAATGACCTTGTTCGCCTTCGCAGGATCGCCCTTGGACGCGTACAAGCCACGCTCGACATCGTTCCGATCGGGGATTGCTTCGGCGAACGCTTCAGCCAGAAGGTCACGAAGGTCTCGAAGTGTCAGCCTCATCGCCGATAACTATCGGCGTCAGTTCCCCATGGGACGATGGATTGGCCTCGCGCGCAGTTGTTGGATCCTGTCCCAACGTTTCTCGACGAGCTTCACGTACTCATCGTTGGTGTAACCCGCAGCAAGCAGCAATGCTCTCCATTCAGCGAGGTAGTCGTCGAGCTGCAGCTCACCATCAACGAGCCTTTCGTCAAGAACATCCTGCAACGCGAGCAGGTGTTCCTCGTGCATCCTGCGTCGACCGCCAGGCAATGCAGGAAACTCGCCCGTGATGGGCATGTCAGGCAGCCTTCTTGCCCATGATCCAGACCTCTCCACCGTCGTCGATTCCCAACGATCTCAGCTCGCGAGCGTCCAGGATCCTGATGGTTCCCTGTTCCTCGAGGATACGCAGCATCAGCTCTGTTTGCCTCAGGTTGAACCCGACCTCCACCGAGACATTGCCCGTGTAGAGAGGCCTGTTGACCCGTTTGAAGTACCTGACAATCTTTTCCAGGGCCTCGGGTGACCCGGAACGACCGCTGTCAGCTGACAACCGTTCAGGCTTCGGGTGCTTGTAACCTCCTTGTGAGGAAGGTGCAGGTTGACGTTCACGAAGCGCTCGATCAAGATCGTCCTTGTGTTCCAACGTGGCTCTCCTTGCTTGATGCTACCACACGAGACGCAGCATTGTCACCGTGCGATCTTCTGAAGTCCTCGAACCCGAGCTCGATCCCAAGGAACCTGACGTGCTGGCCGCATCCACATGCGCACAACGGCTCGAACATCAACCCGTGAAGCCTCCTGTAGAGCCTACGAGGGTTGATGTCATGAACTCGAACGTGCTTCACCAGTCGTTGCAACGTTGGCTTCGAGCGAGGGCAGTACGGGCACATCATGTTCATCAGGAGCCTCAGCAACGATTTCATCGACCATGGCTTGAACCTCAGCAGCTCGATGCTTGCTGATGCCAAGCATCACCCTCGTTCCCTCGGCTGAACCGGGCCTGCTCAGGATTCTCGTCCGCTTCTTCACATTTTTACAATACGACATGCAAGGATTGCACAGCACGTTTAAACGTCGGAAGGCTCCGAGGAGCCTTCCGTTGAACCATTTGAGTGATTCGTGACGAATCAGTACTGCAGAACTGCGTTGTCGTACTGCAACGAAAGCGTGATCTCGGTCGGCATGCCGTCCTCGTACGTCAGCTCACCGAAGTTCGCCTCGAGGATGAACGCTCCCTTGATGTCCCAAAGCTCAACGACCGTTCCAACCGGATCGAGCATCTTGAGCTGGATGTCGCGCTTGTAGAAGTCGGCGTAACCAGCACGACCTGACACGGATTCGTAGTGCAGGCGGATCCATTCCATGACCTGCTGCGCGCCCGAGGGAGCGATCGGATCATGGAGCGTGCAGGAGATAGCGCTGAACTTCGTCTTACCGGCGAGGTAACGCGTTGCGTTGATGAACGGGATCTCAACCGGTTCGGTCGTGATCGTCGGTCGTGCCGTGGACTTCAGGATGTAGGCATCAATGCCTTCGATCATTAGTACCCATCGATTTTTTCGCTTAGGCTCGAATTTGTTAGGGAGCATCGAAGTTACGTCAAGAGTCTCAGCCATTGTGATTCACCTTTCAAGAGAGGGGTTCGAGCTTAATGTATTGATCACCAAAGAAATTTTCGTAGAAAAACGTCAGCTCGATGGAATATCTTGTACAGATGGATTCCAATCAACGGACTTGCCCGTTCTGCAAGAGCACGATCACGCATAAGAATGAAAAGGATGCAATCAAAGCCGATTCATTGAAAAAACCATGCGTTAGTTGCAGGTACTCAACGCGCAGCAAGCCAGCCCTTCTTACGTGTCCTAGGTGCAACTTTTCATCGAAGAAGAAAACGAACTTCGCTGATCACATCGTCGATGTTCATGGCATCGAGCTCAAAGCGTTATGGGATGAAACCTTCAACGGACCGATCATGTGCCCTTGCGGTTGCGGGCAGGAACCAACGTTCATCGATTGGCAGAAGGGCTACAACGAGTTCGTGATCGGGCACAACGCCAGCCTGAGCAAGGTCTACGATGCAACAAAGGCGAAGGAGATCTCAGACAAGCGTCGTGAAAAGCTGACCGGTCAGGTCGGTTGGGCGAAAGGTCTCACGAAGAGAACTGATGAGAGGATCGCAAGTCGAGCAGCTGCAACATCCGCCGGGCGGACGTTGGCCTTCAAGGAGGGAAGGATCACAGCTTGGTCGAAGGGACTAAGCAAGGAGAGCGATCCCAGGCTAGCCCAGATGTCATCAGAACTAACGCAAAGGTACGCTGATGGAGAATTGGTGCCCTGGGCCAAAGGACTTTCTAAGGCCAACGATGAAAGGATCAGGGCCATGGCATTCAAGGTGTCGATGACGCACCAGAACAAGAGTCTCAGGCAACGACTTGATGAGATCAAGAGGTTACAGATCGACGAGGTGAAAGCAAGGATTGAGGAGGGCTCAACGCTCAGGGTTTTAGGCACCGATGGTTCGTACGTCAACGATGCACAACGTAACATCATGGTCGAGTGCATCAAATGCAAATCAACGTTCAGCGACTCCTTGAGAAGGTTGCAACACGGTAGGTGTTACACCTGCGATCCTGGTGGCAGCAAGGCTCAACATCAGATCGCAAATTGGATCGGGACGTTAGTTTCAGACGTGCAATCGAACTGCAGGAACGTGATCACCCCACAGGAACTTGACATCTACGTTCCCGCCAAAAAACTCGCAATCGAGTACAACGGTCTCTATTGGCACAACATCAACCAGAAATCATCGACGTACCATCAGAACAAATCAGACAGGTGCGCCTCGATTGGCGTCACGCTCTTCCACGTCTTCGAGGACGAATGGCGAGATAAGAGACCAATCGTTGAATCGATGATCAGGCACAGGCTCGGTCTCACGACACGAAAGATCGCTGCTCGGAAATGCACCGTCAGGAAGCTCGTTGTTCATGAGAGGCAGGCTTTCTTCAATGCCAATCACGTCGATGGCGACACGAACGCCAAGCTCGCAATCGGGTTGTTCCTCAACGACGAACTTGTTGCAGCGATCTCTCTTCGTGTCCCGTTTCACAAGAAACACGTAACATCGTTGGAGGTTGCGAGGATGTGCGGGAAGCTTGACACGAACGTTCAAGGATCATTGTCACGCTTGACACGAGCAGCTGCTTCAGAAGCAAGAACGTTGGGATACAGGAGCATGTTGACGTACGTTGATGCGCGCTTCGGTGCGTCAGGAACATGGACGTCAGCAGGTTGGATTCACGTCTCCGACACGCCGGCGAGGTTTTGGTGGACCGACGACATCTCCAGGTTCAACCGGTTCAAGTACAAAGCCGACAGCAAAAACGGGCTCACCGAGGAGCAGGTCGCATCCTCGGCAGGCGTTGTGAAGATCTTCGGGTGCAAGAACCTGTGCTACAGGTTCGATTGCTGATCACCTTGGAAGCGGTGGAGGACCTTCGTCTGATTTCACATCACCGTGCGTGGACACGATCCTAGCCAGCGCTGAGAAGATGTCAGTCACGATGCTCATGCCATCAACCTCGACAGCCGTCGGATCATTTCCGAGGTACTCAACGAGGTGCGAGGCTAGCTCATGAACAAGCGGTTCGATTTCCGGATTGTTCTCAATCTCCAGAGCGAGATCCTGCTGCATCTCCTCGTTGAGAGCCTTTCGGCGTGAGGCTACAGCCTCCTTGATGATTCCCCTTAGCTGCTTCTGTGTTAGCTTCACTGGACTTCCTCTTGATCAGATGAATTGACCGACTGCGTTCATGATCTCGTTATGAACCTCTGTTACGAGACCATCCATCGCAACGTGATCATCAGGTTCTACCGTTTCAGCGACTAGCTGAGCCAATATCATCACAGCCTCCTCGATCTCAGGCGTGATCTGATCTTGTGATCCCTGGACAGCGGGAGGTGGTGGATAGCTCTCCTGCTGCCCGGGAACCCTGTGCGGGCTCTCTGAGATACGAGAACGAACGGTCTCAGAGATGATCTTTCGTAGCTGCTTGCTTGTCAGTTTCATCGTCATCCTTCAATCAGGGCGTCGGGTTCGCGGTGTTCGAGACGATGAAGTCAAGGTTCACGTACTCGATTGCCTTCGTCGGTTGGACGTAGATCTTACCGCGGATTGTGTTGTTTTCGATGTCTGCCTGCGTCGTGGTGCTCGAATCGATGATGATTCGGTACCTCTCGAGGCCTGAGAGCGCCTGAACCCTTGCGAGTCGTGGCGTGACGAGGGCGCTGAACTTGGCCAGCGTGGCTTCGCGGTTCTGTTCGAAGATGATGAGCAGCGCGATCTCCCTCACCTGCCTGCGAAGGTCGATGAGCAAGCGCCTGACGTTCACCCTGTCGAGAGCCGAAGCTGATGCTTGAAGCGTCTTTTGTCCCCAGACCATGACGCCACCCTTCGGGTTCGTTCCTGACGTTGCGCTTCCTGGGAAGGCAACGATCGGGTTGATGTTGACGTCGTAGAGCGCATCCATGTTCGGCTTCGACAGCTGAACACGAGCCTCGAGCGTCGTCTGCAGAGCACCGCGAGCGTAACCTGCAGGAGCGAACCATGGGTGACCCACGGCATCGTTCAGCGCTAGGGCGCCGATGACAGCAACAGAGGGTGGAACGAGAACGTTCGTCTTCGTGGTTGGATCCGGCATCACAACGTCTGGGAAGTATGCCGCAGCAAAGCTCGAATCGAGAGCACGATCCCTGAAGTTGTCGACCGTGAGCGTGACCGACGGAAGCTGAGAATCAGCGACGACGGCGTCTCCGTTGTTGTCGAGCTGCTCGACGTCCATGATGTAGAGAGCGTCGAACCTCTCGGTGACCGCGTTGATCGCGTTGTCAGTTACGATCGGGTGCCTGATGCCTGGGATCGCGAGAAGCTGAACGTCAGTGTTGACGACGTTCTTCATGATGTCAAGAGCCTTTGAGAAGGCACGGACGCTCGGTCCATCCTGACGACCGCGAAGGGCGTCGTTCATATCAGCCGTCACAGCTGCGTTGTTGATCTCTGCTTCGTCACGATCGAACATGTTCGTTCCACCGAAGCCGCCCTGCATGAAGAACGTGTACTTCGCGAATCGCCTGTTCGCCTGGATCAGATCGTCAGCCTTGAGCTTGCGGGTCTTCGATGATTCGTTCGCGGTGATGTTTCCATCCCTGACGTACGCAGCAGAATCCCACTTCGTTGGATCAGCGAGGCCCGTTGAACCAGTAACGATCCTGATGTTCTCCAGCGAGAATCCGTTACGGCAGAACCTGTCAGCATCGAGGATGCCGTTCTGCACCGTGTCGGGCGTACCCTCGTTGTCACCCACGACCACCGCCTGGGTGGTCTCTGAGAATGCCGGGAAGTACTTGGCAAAGGACAGCAACGAACGGTCCTGAAGAACGCTAGCGTTCGGCGTGGTGAGGCTGGTGATGTGCTCGAAGCGGACGCCCCAGTAGAGCAATGGGTTGACCGACAACTTTGCTCCGGATCCCTGCGTGATGTTCGAACGCAGCGGAACTGGCATCTCGATGATCCTCTTCAACGCGCTCGCAACCTGGTGCTGCGTGGATGAAGGGCTCGTCATTGGCATCGATCCTGACGTCATCAGGTGCTGAGCGCCCCTGAAGCCGAACGGCAATGCCGTTGGATCGACGCTAGCGTTGTCGACATCGACCGAAACTTCAACCCTGATGAGGTTCGACTTGCTGGCGTAGTTGCCCTCAAGGATCAGCTTCTGACCTGATTCAACCTGGTCGAAGTTGTAGAATACGTGTGCATCTCCGACGACCTTCGCGATGTAACGATCCGATGAAGGATCCAACGACAGGCCCCTCCACTGCTCGAGCGCCCGAAGGTTCGAATCCTGATCGTTCCACTGCCTTACGACAACATCGAACGTTCCGTACTGGTTCGCAGGATCTGTCGAGGGGGCAATGTTCTCAACGGAGATCTTGAAGTTTGTCGAGATCCCAGGACCTGCATCGAGAGCGTGCAGCCTGAACAGGTTCGTAGCGTATCCGCCGAACCTTTGTGAGATCACCCAAGGCGACACAGCGTGTGAGTAACGATCGGTCCATGACTCGAAGTTCGGAACCGTGTCGCTTCCCGTGTTCCTCGGAAGGCTAGCCGTCGTGAGGAATGCTGCGTGCTCAACACCCGTACGAGCCGTGAAACCTCCGCCTGAACCCGATGCTGGGACAACGATCCCAGATCCGGTGACAACGGCTGTTGATGGGTGCACATCCCATGATGCGTGCAGGTAGTGACCCGCTTGCTGGTACTTCAGGGGATCCGTGTTCAACACGTTCGCAAAGTAGTTCGGCGAGCTCATGTCAAACGATGCGGTGATGACGTTGGGATACAACGCATCCGTTCCCTGGTGACCGTTCAATAGGAGGACGAAGTCTGACTTCGGCACGCCGGCGTCCATCAGGATCGTGCTTCCGATGATGCTTCCGGAGGCCGTTGCATCGGTTGCAACGAGGCCTGAAGCGGGAGCGCCAGAAGCTGCACCGATCGATGCTGACAACCTGAGGATGACACCTGATGGCGCCATAAGAACGCCGCGGATGATGGGTACAGCCGTATCGACGCCAGGCGTGATGCTGCCCTGTCCC
>Ga0075163_10001090_pt1 | contig 36203 bp, 26 predicted proteins | sample JI1023141ADNA_FD_71478 | JGI IMG/M metagenome (GOLD analysis project Ga0075163, IMG submission 71478) | Wastewater effluent complex algal communities from Wisconsin, to seasonally profile nutrient transformation and Carbon sequestration -... | ecosystem: Engineered > WWTP > Effluent > Algae...
CGGCCCAACCTGCGCGGGCTCGGGCTCGAGCTCGCCGGCGTGATGCTCGACGAGGAGGGCGGGGTGCTGCAGCTCGAGGCGAGCACGCTGCAGGTCGGGGCGACGCCGGTGTTCGTCGCCGGCGACGCGTCGGGGCTGCGGCCGCTGCTGCACGAGGCGGCCGACGAGGGCCACATCGCGGGCGCCAACGCGGCGGGCTTCCCGGGGGGGGTGGAGGCGCAGCCGCGGCGGACGCGGCTGAGCGTGGTGTTCACGGACCCGGGGCTGGCGGTGGTCGGCTGCGGCGCGCACGGCACGAGCGCGGCGAGCCACGCGGTCGGCGAGGTCGACTGGACCCGCCAGGGCCGCGCGCGCGTGATCGGGAAGAATGTCGGGCGCACGCGCATCTGGGCGACCCGCGACGACGGGGTGCTGCGCGCCGCGGAGCTCGCCGGGCCCGGCGCGGAGCACATGGCCCACCTGCTGGCGTGGGCGGTGCAACAGGGGCTCACGGTCGACGCGGCGCTGCGCATGCCGTTCTATCACCCGGTGCTCGAGGAGGGCCTGCGCACGGCCCTGCAGGGGGTCCGGGCGGATCTGCAGCGCGGGGCGGGCGAGGCGGCGCCGAAGCTCGGCGCACCGCCGAGCCCGCGCGCGGGCGAGCAGCTCGGCGAGACCAAGGCCTGAGCGGCGCGGGAGGTCGGCGCAGCAATTGACCGCTCCGGGCGCGCGGGCGCACTATGACGGCTCACAGGAGCGAGTCATCGCTGATGTCATTTCTTAAAATTAGAAGCAGCTGCTGCGCGTCGGGGCTCGCCTTGCTCGTCGCCTCGACCGCCGCGTGCAGTGACAACGGTCCCGGCAACGCGACCACGCTCACCAGTTACACGTCGTTCCCGTCCAGCGATCCGACGACCCCGGGGACGTCGGAGCCGGCCCTGCCGACGACGGGCGCGGAGGACACCGGATCGGGCTCGCAGTCCGCCACCTCGGCGCCGACGACGGGCGATCCGTCGGGCGACCCGACGGGCGATCCGAGCGGCGATCCGAGCGGCGATCCGAGCGGCGATCCGACGGGCGACACGTCGACGGGCGGCCCGAACGAGGACGATGGGCCGCTGTGTCAGCACCTCGGCGGTGTCGCGGGGATCAGCGCGTTGATCGAGGACTTCCTCGACCGGGTGCTGGTCGACGATCGCATCAACGCGTACTTCCTGACGAAGGACGTCGACGGCGGGCGCCTGGCCAAGTGTCTGAAGGCGCAGATCGGGGCGGCGACGATGTGCTCGGGGGTCGTCTACGACTGCGAGGACATGCAATCCGCGCACGCGGGGATGGGCATCTCGCAGGCGGACTTCAACGACCTCGGCGCGGACTTCAGCGACGCGATGGACGCGCATCAGGCGGCGCACCCGAATTTTTCGGACGACGAGAAGGTGGCGATCCTCGGCGTGCTCGGGACGATGGCGCCGGAGATCGTCGAGGACGCGAACAATGACGCCACGACCTATCAACGCGTCGGCCGCAAGCCGGGGCTCGCCGCCGTGATCGGCGACGGCAGCGATCCGGACGCGTTCATCACCCTCGTCCTCGGGGACGCGGCGATCAACGGCTTCTTCGGCAAGACCGACGTCCTGCGGCTCCAGACCTGCCTGGTCCGCCAGATCACGAGCGTGAGCGGCGGCCCGAACATCTATGGCAAGGAGGTCGACGCCCCGGCGCCCGCGGACCCGGGCGTCGGCGCGGGCGAGCCGTGCCGCGACATGGTCAGCTCGCACAAGTCGCTCAAGGACGTCAAGGACGGCCTGGGCGTCGAGTTCATGGACTTCGTCGCGCTCGCCACCGACCTCGTCGAGGCGCTCGGCAACTTCGGCGTCCCGGCCGAGGACCAGAACGCGATCCTCGGCGCGCTCGGGCCGCTGTGCTCGCAGGTCGTCACCGTCGACCCCGGGAGCTGCCCGTAGCGCGGCCGCGTTGCAGACGTCGACGCGCGGACGTGCGGGCGGTCGGGGCCGTGGGCGCAAGTGAGCCGACTTCTCCACTAAGATCGCGGGATGGAGTCGCCGACGATCGATCAGGCACAGGACGGGAGCTTCGGGGCGCTCAACGTCGCCGAGGCGCGGGTGCCCGAGCCGTACCGGGCCGCGTTCGCGGCGGTCGACGGCCCGGAGCTGCGGCCCGTCTCGGCCGACGCGCAGGGGCGGCTGGTCGGCGTGCAGGACCTCCCGAACGGCGGTGAGTACCTGCCGGAGGTCAACCCGCACGACACCGAGCGGCGGGCGGCGGCGGCCGAGGCGGCGGCGGCGGCGCGGATGATGTTGATTCGAAGGATCGCCGCGCTCGTGGCGACCGGCGTCGGGATCGTCGTCGTATATCTGATCGCGGCGTCGGAGCCGAACTTCGATGTCGCGAAGTTCGCGCGCAACGTGGGGATCATCGCGGCGCTGCTGCTCGGCGGCAACGAGGCGCTCAACCTCCGCGTCAGCACCGGGGCCCCGCGCCCGCGGCCCGGCAATCCGGGGGTGTTCCTGTTCCCGGACGCGATGGTGGTGCGCCGCAACGGCAGCGCGCAGGTGTTCCCGCGCGCGGCGATCCTGGCGATCGACGAGCCGCGTCGGGCCGGCGCGGTCGGCTCGGAGTACGAGGTCTCGCGGGTCGTCTTTCGCGCGCGCGGCAAGAAGGACCGCGGCGAGTACACCCTCGACGTCGGCCCGCCGCTCGGCGCCCCGGCGATCGCCGAGGTCGCCGCGGCCGAACGCGTCCGCAAGGCGCGTCTGGGGCACATCCAGCGCTGGTGGAACGACGCGCAGTCGTGAGGCGGCGAGGCGATCAAGGCGGGCACACGGCGCCCGTCAGCGGCGCGCTGTTGTTGTCCTCGCGGCACTCTCCGACCGCGTTGTCGGGGTCGACGACGGCGAAGTAGACCTGCGCGCCGGGCTCGGGCGGGCTCAGCGGCCAGGTGACGATCGTGGTCGCGCCGGGCGCGAGCGGCTCGGCGGTCGGGACGGCGCCGAGCTGCGGCGCGTCGGCGTCGGCGCCGGCGAAGAACACGACGTCGATCCCCGCCGGCACGCCGATCGTGCCGACGTTGTGCACGGTGGCCTGCAGCGTGATCGTGCCCGGGCAGCCGCCGAGGTCGGCCGCGAGGCCGATGTCGAGGTCGGGCGCGACGCCCGGCAGATCGCCCTGGAGGCCGCGCCGGAAGTTGTTGAGGGACGGGATCTCCCAGTGGGCCTGCTCGCTCGCGGGCACGTTGCCGAGGCCGTCGACGTTGGTGACGTGATAGGTGTGCATCGTCCACAGGTGGCCGGTCGGCGGCCACGGGCCGGCGGCGGTGTGATAGACGAACACGCCGCGCCGCGTCTGCCAGCCCGGGTTGGCGGCGGCGCACTGGTCGGCGAGCGGGGCGTCGCTGAAGTTGGCGACGGTGAGCAGCTCGGTGTCGTCGTCGAGGTCGAGGTCGAGGGCGAGCGGGTACTCGTGGATGGCGCCGCTCGAGTTGGCGAGCTCGAGGCGGACGGCGCCGGTGCGGCCGTCGAGGACGCGGGTGAAGCACTCGTCCTGGGTGAGGACCTCGGCGGAGCCGTCGGCGTCGAAGTCGAAGGCGGAGGCGCCGGTCGACGCCGAGGACTTGTCCTGGATCTTCACGGCCCAGCGCGGGTAGATGGCGCCGGCCAGGGGCGGGGGGACGTTCGCCGGCTTGACGACCTGCTCGCCCTCGCGGTTGAGGTCGAAGAGGATGAATTCGCTGCCGGTGCTGAGGCCGAACTCGGGGCGCCCGTCGCCGTCGAAGTCGGTGATCACGGCCGGGCCGCCGAGGTTGCCGCCGGGCACGAGGATCGGCTGGGTGCGCTTGTCGTCATTGCCCTCGCAGGCGACGCCGGTCGGGTCGATGCCGCACCACAGCTCGCCGGTCGCGCCGTCGAGCACGTGGATCTCCGGCCAGGCGACGAGCACGACCTCGGGGCTGCCGTCGTCGTCGAGGTCGGCGACCGAGGGCCAGCCGTCGCCGCCCTGGCCCGCGGTGTCCTGCCACAACATTTTTAAGGTCACCGTCGGCGGCGCGCCGGGGACCCAGTCGATCGTCCACGCCCGGTTGCCGGTCAGCAGCTCCGGCTTGCCGTCGCCGGTGAGGTCGACGAAGGTCGAGAGGCCGCCCGGGTACAGCAACATGTTCGGCTGACCCTTGTTGTGCGGCGAGCCGATCACCGCGCCGTTGCCGTCCTGATTCCACACCATCAGGCCGTCGTGGTCGAAGATCGCCGCGCCGAACGCGATCTCGGCCTGCGGGTCGTCGTCGAGGTTGGCGAGGGCCGGCGCGCCGTTCTCGATGCGGACCCTGGCGACGGTGTCGTCGAGGTTGCGCGAGGTCCACAGCAGCTTGCCGGCGCCGTCGACCGCGTGCACCGGCGAGATCTTGTTCATGCCCTCCTGGCGGCCGGCGTAGATCACGTCGGGCTGGGCGTCGCCGCTGACGTCGGCGACGCCGATCGTCGCGCGGCCCTGGGCGCCGAACTTCGCGTTGATCGGATCGTGGGGGATCCGCCACAGCTCGGCGCCGGTCGCCGCGTCGAGCGCGACGATCTCACCGATCGGGTAGTCGGTCGGGACGCCGGTCTTGCGCGTGGTCGTGAACACGACCTCGTTCGCGCCGTCGGCGTCGAGGTCGGCGATCATCGGCAGACCGACGACCTCGTCGGCCTCGAACGACCACTCGAGCTCGACCGCGAGCGGGCCCGGGTCGTCCGGCACGAGGTCACATTCGTTGCCCGGCGGCAGCGGCAGGCACTGGCCGAGCGCGGGGTCGCAGAAGTCGCTGCCCTCGCAGTCGAGGTCGTCCGCGCACGCGCCGAGCGGGGCCACGCACGCGCCCTCGAGGCAGACCTCGCCGTCGTCGCAGCAGACGTCACGCGCGGCGCCGCAGCGCACGCCGCCGGGGCAGGCCGGGGCGCACTCGTCGTGCACGCAGGCCGCGTCGGCGGCGCAGCAGGTGCCGAGGACGCCGCAGATCAGGGTCGCGCACGCGGTCTCGCCGGTGTCCGTGCTGCCGGTGCTCGTGGCGTCGGTGGTCGGTGTGGGGCCGGTGCTCGTGCCGGTCGTGGTCGGGGCGTCGGTGGTCGGGACGTCGCCGGTCGTGCCGGTGTCAGTGCCGGTGTCGCTGCTGGTGCCGGTGCCGGTGCCGCTGCCGGTGTCGGAGGCCGTCGTGTCGCCGCAGGCGAGGAGCGGCAGGAGGAGCCAGGGTCCGGCTTGGAGGCGCATGAGCGGCATTATGCCTCTTCGATCGCGGAGCGGGTATCTCGCGCGGTATGGGGCGGAGGGCGCGTCAGAACGCGGGCGCGAGCGCGATGTGGGTCGGGCCCGAGAGGCCGCCCGCGCCGGGCTCGACGATCAGCGCGGTCGGCTCGCCGGATCCGCCGTCATAGCGCAGCACCGCGTTGTTGTTCACGCTCGCGACGTACAGCGAGCCGTCCGGCCCGAAGACCATGCCGGCCGGCGCGTCGAGGCCGCCCGCGCCCGCGGCCACGAATACGTCGATGAACGCGCCGTCGCTCGCCGCGTAGCGCAGCACCTCGTCGCTGCCCTCGTTGGCGACGTAGAGGTGCTCGCCCTGGAACACGAGCGTGCGCGGGTTATCGAGCAGGTCGACCGGCGTGAAGTCGCCGAGCGGCGCGCCGGTGGTCCCGTCGAAGCGCGACACCGTGTTGCTGTAATAGCCGGGCACGTAGAGGTCGCCGTCGGGGCCGAAGACCATGCCGGCGTCGGGGCCGTCGAGGCCGCCGGCGCCGGCCTCGACGAAGATGGCTTTGAAGGCGCCGGTGGTGCCGTCGTAGCGCAGGACGGCGTCGGAGTCGAAGCTCGAGACGTAGAGGTCGCCGTCGGGGCCGAACACGACGGCGCCGGGGCCCATGAGCCCGCCGGTCTCGTCGTCGTCGGGGGTCGCGGGGTCGTCCCAGACGAAGCGGTCGACGAACGCGCCGGTGGTGCCGTCGAAGCGCAGGACCATGTTGCTCTCCTCGCTGCCGACGTAGATCTGTCCGTCCGGGCCGACGGTGATGCCGAGCGCGCCGTCGAGGTCCTCGGCGGGGCCGAGGTCGCCGAGGTGCTCGCCGGTGTCGAGGTCGTATCGCCCGACGCTGTCGCTCCCGAATCCACACACCAGCAATACCAGTCCGGAGTCTGGCGCCCCCGTGGTCCCGCCGGTGCTCGAAGGATCGCCGCTGGTCCCGTCAGGGTCACCGGTGGTCACCGGCGGCTCGGCCGTGGTCGTCGGCGTATCGTCGGTCGACGCTCCGCCCGTATCTGTCGTGGAGGAGCTGCCGGCCGGGCCGGTGGAGGATTCGGCGGCGGACGCCGACGCCGGCGCGGACGCGGTTTCGGTGGTCGGGTCGCCACAGCCGGCGAGCGCGAGGCAGAGCAAGGAATGGGTCAACTTCGGCATCGGGCTTTGGCCCGAAGCGGCCGGCGCTGGTTTCGCCGGCCGATCGGACGTCGATCGGACGTCGGGCGCGGTCAGTCCGGCTCGGCCGCCTCGCGGGCGAGCACCGCGAAGACGTCGACCTCGGGCTTGATCTTGTCATACAGCTCGGGGAACGCGCCCTCGGCGTGGTACTTCGCGCGGACCTTTTTATAGAGGTCGAGGTCGAACATCTGTTCGAACTCCTCGCGGGTCATGAAGGTGTCGGCGTAGAGGAAGGGGTAGCCGCCGACCTCGCGCGTGAACTCCTCCATCTTGCGCATCGCGTGCACCGTCTTGAACGGCTTGCCCTGCTTGATCGGGAGCGGGACGCCGTAGACGCCGAGGTCGAAGTACATCCCGTGGTCGGTGCCCGGGACGCGGTCCTGGGCCCGCGGGGCGCGCAGCTGGCCCTGCAGCGCGCCGTGGTCGTAGATCCGCGAGGGGTAGAGCAGGACCGGGTACATCTCGAACAGGCGGTGCGAGGCGTCGATCGCCCGGCTCATCGCGCTCATCGGCAGGACGATGTCCTGGAACACCTGCTTCGTGAACGTCATCTCGCGCACCGCGGGGGTGGTCGAGAACTTGATGAAGGCGATGCGCGGCGGCATCAGCCACCCGAGCAGCCAGCGAAACACCGGGTGGTTGCCGAACGGGATCATGTCCTGCACGACCCAGAAGATGCTGCGATTGTGGCGCATCAGGTAGTGACGCAGCGGGATGTACTCCTCGCTGACGCCCTCGCGCCATAAGAAGGTCTCGACGTGTTTAAAGAACCACGGCTTGTACCAGCGGCCGAGCGGGTTAATTTTACTCCGGTCGGCGGGGGCGTCGGCGAACTCGCCGGACATGATCACCGCGTGGTCCTTGGCGTACACCGTCGCCTCGAGGAAGTGCGGCGCGTCGGGGGCGGTCGCCATCGCGTGCAGCTGGTCGCAGTACTGCTGCTGCGTGTGCACCGGGATGTAGCGCATGTGCACGTAGGGCTTGACCGGCACGATCTGCAGCTCGAGCGCGACGAGCAGGCCGAGCGTGCCGTGCGACCACGGCAGCGCGTGGAACAGGTCGGGGTGCTCGGCCCTCGTCACGCGCAGCAGCGTGCCGTCGGCGATCACGACCTCGTAGGCGACGACGGTCTCGAACAGCAGGCCGACCTTGTGCGAGTGCGTGGTCATGCCGACCGCCATCGCCAGGCCGCCGACCGTCGCGTCCTCGATCTCCAGGGTGACGGCGAGCATGTGGCCGCGCGGGAGCAGGAAGCGCGTGATCGAGCCGACGGTGACGAAGGGCTCGATGCGGACGGTGCGGCGCTCGAGGTCGACGCCGAGGATGTCGCGCAGGCCGCTCATCCGGATCTTGTGCCAGGCGTGCTTGGGCGCGAAGCGGGTGCTGAGGTTTTGCCAGGTCCGGCGGTCGGTGCACATCGGGCGCCGCTGCTCCGCGGGCTGGGCGTACCACCGCCGCACCTGGTCCTGGATCTCGGCGACGCGGCGGTCGTGCTGCTTCGGGGCGGCGAGCAGGCGCTCGTACACGAAGTTTCGCAGCCGCAGCGCGGCGTCGAAGACGTAGCCGATCGGCAGCAGGCACACGAGGATGACCCCGCGAAAGCGGGTCAGCAGGTCGAACAATAATTGCTTCACGCCGGGCGCTCCGTCGGGGCTCGTGGGTCGCGCGGGTCGACGCGCGGAGAGTGGCATGAGTACGCAAGCAACCGGGGACGGTGTCAACCGGAAAAGTCGCGGCACGCAGGTCGCGCAGCCCGGGCCGGGCCGCGCCCGCGGTGGCGGCGGCGACGGGCGGGCGCGGGCGCGGGCACGACGGGGTCGCTGCAGGCGGCTCGCCGCGGTCGACCGGCGGCGCCCGGCCGGCGCGGCGCCTTGACACTTATTTGCAACCACGCAAATATTCGTAGAGCACAAATGACGCGGACACGGACGATCGAGCTCGGCGCGAGCATGCTGGCGGTGCGGCGGGCGCTGGCGCGCGACTTCATGCGGGCGGCCGTGCAGGCGCTCGGGCGCGGCGACCTGACGATCCTTCAGTTCGGGACGCTGCTGCTGCTCGAGGACGGGCAGGCGCGCACGGTCGGCGAGCTGAGCGAGCAGATCGGGCGGTCGATGTCGGCGACGAGCCGCATGATCGACCAGCTCGTCGCGCGCGAGCTGCTGCGCCGCCAGGAGGACCCGGACGACCGCCGCGCCCGGCGGGTCACCATCAGCCCGGCGGGCCGCAAGTTCGTGCGCACGCTGATGCGCCGGCGCGCCGCGGCGGAGCTCGAGCTGATGGCGTCGATGTCGGAGGAGGACCAGCAGACGGTGGTCCGCGCGCTGACACTGCTGGCCGGGGCGGCCCGGCGAAAGGCGGAGGACCATGGTTGACACGGTGGTCGCACTGGGCGCGCTCGGCCGCGACTCGCTGGCGGTCGGCGGCGGCAAGGCGGCGAACCTCGGCGAGCTGGTGCGCGCGGGCCTGCCGGTGCCGCCGGGCTTCTGCGTGACGACGGCGGCGTATCGGGCGGTCGCGCGCGAACCCGCCGTGGTGGCGGCGATCGCGGGGCTGGCCGCGGTGGCCAGTACCGACGCGGCGGGCCTGGCCGCGGGCGCGGCGGCGGTCCGCGCGGCGCTGCTGGCCGCGCCCGTGCCCGACGCGATCGCGGCGGCCTGCGCGGCGGCGTACGCGGGCCTCGGTGATCGAGCGACGGTCGCGGTGCGATCGTCGGCGACCGCGGAGGACCTGCCGGACGCGAGCTTCGCCGGGCAGCAGGACACGATGCTCGGCGTGCGCGGCGAGGCCCAGGTGCTGGCGGCGATCCGGCGCTGCTGGGCGTCGCTGTTCAGCGAGCGCGCGGTCGCCTACCGGGCCCCGCGAGGCATCGCCCCCGGCGCGGTCGAGCTCGCGGTGGTCGTTCAGGCGCTGGTGCCCGCGAGCGTGGCGGGCGTGCTGTTCACGGCGGACCCGCTGAGCGGACGGCGCCGTCGCATGGTGATCGACGCGAGCCCGGGGCTCGGCGAGGCGGTCGTGTCCGGCGCGGTCAACCCGGACCATTTTGAGATTGAAGCCGGCGCGGTGGTGCTGCGGCGCATCGGCGACAAGCGTGTGCGCATCGACGCGAGCGGCGAGGGGACGCGCCAAACTTCGGTCGATGCGAGCACGGAGCCGTGCGTCAGCGACGAGGAGCTGCACGCGCTGGTCGGGCTCGGCGAGCGCATCGCGGCGCACTTCGGCTCGCCGCAGGACATCGAGTGGGCGCTCGACGAGCGCCGCCGTCCGGCGATCCTGCAGGCGCGACCGATCACGACGCTCTACCCGCTGCCGCCCGCGGCCCCGTCGGCGCCCGAATTGGCGGTGTATCTCAACTTCAGCGTCGCCCAGGGCGTGTTCGGGCCGATGACGCCGATGGGCGTGCAGTGCTGGCGCATGTTCACCGGGGCCGTCGCGCGCCGCGCCGGCTTCGACGTGTCCCGCCTCGGCGGCCCGCCGTTCTTCAACGAGGCCGGCCACCGCCTGCTGTTCGACATCACGACGCCGCTGCGCCACCCGCTCGGCCGCAGGCTCGCCCTCGCCGCGTTCTCGCGGATGGAGGCGCGCAGCGCCGCGGTCCTGCGCCGCGTCGTGGAGGACCCGCGCATGGCCCCGCAGAGGACCTCGCCGCTGACGCTCGCGCGCCTGGTGCTGCGCGGGCTGTGGCGCACGAAGGCGCCGCTGCGGCTGCTGCGGGCGCTGAGGGACCCCGGGGCGGCGCGAGCCGGCGCGTGGGCGCGGGCCGACGAGCTGCTGACCCGCGGCGAGGTCGCGACCGACGCGACGTCGGCGCAGCGTCTGGCCGCGGTCGAGGCGATGTTGATCGACGGGTTCCCGGAGCTGTTCGTGTCGACGGTGCCGACCTTCGGCGCGGGCCTGCTGTGCCTGCAGGCGCTGCGCCGGCTGCTGCGCGGGCTGGCGACCCCGGAGGAGATCGAGCTGACATTGCGCGCCCTGCCGCACAACCCCACGACCGAGATGGACCTCGAGCTGTGGGCGACGTCGCGGCGGGTCGCGGCCGACCCCGCGGCGGCGGCGATGTTGCAGACCACGGCGCCGGGCGTGCTCGCCCGGCGGTACCAGGCCGGGACCCTGCCGGCGGCCTTGCAGGGGCCGCTGGAGGCGTTCCTGCGCGACTTCGGGGCCCGCGGCGTGGCCGAGATCGACATCGGCGTGGCGCGCTGGGGCGAGGACCCGACGCACGTGCTCGGCGCGCTCGCCAACTACCTCGCCCACGACGACCCCGCGCTCGCGCCCGACCTGCAGTTCGCCCGCGCCCGCGCGGCCGCCGAGGCGAAGATCGCCGAGCTCATCGCCCGCGCGCGCGCGAGGGGCCGCGTCCGCGGGCGCCTGGTCCGCCTCGCCTTCGACCGCATGCGCGCGCTCGCGGGCATGCGCGAGGCCCCCAAGTTCTTCATCGTCCGCCTGCTCGCGCGCAGCCGGGCGCTGCTGCAGGACGTCGGCGCGGCGCTGCGGCGCGAGGGTCGGCTCGCCGCGGTCGACGACGTGTTCATGCTGACGATGCCGGAGCTGCAGGGCGCGCTCGCCGGCGCGGACGTGCTCGCGCTGGTGCGGACGCGGCGGGCGAGCTTCGCCCGCGAGCGCGAGCGCCGGCACCTGCCGCGGGTGCTCCTGTCCGATGGGACAGACGCGGAGACGCTGCTGCCGGCGTCGGGGGACGGCGTCGCGGGCACGCCGGCGTCGGCGGGGCGGGTGACGGGGCGGGCGCGGGTGGTCATGGACCCGGCGGGCGCGCGCATCGAGCCCGGGGAGATCCTCGTCGCGCCGTCGACCGACCCCGGGTGGACGCCGCTGTTCTTGACCGCGGGCGGGCTGGTGATGGAGATGGGCGGGGCGATGTCCCACGGCGCGGTGGTCGCGCGGGAGTATGGGATCCCCGCGGTCGTCGGGGTCGCGCACGCGACCACGCGGATCTCCACGGGGCAGACCATCACCGTCGACGGCGGCGCCGGGACGGTCACGCTCGGGCCCATGGCGGCCGATCCTGGCGATCCGTGATCCATCACGCGCCTCGCGGTCGCTCACAGGCGGCGATCGGCGGGCCCCCGGGGGTGCACGATCGCCGCGGGGCGCCATGAGAGATCCGAGATCCGAGCAATGTGACACCGACGTGATCATCGTCGGCTGCGGGCCCGTCGGGGCCGTCGCCGCCAACTTCCTCGGCATGCACGGCCTGCGCTGCCTGGTGATCGAGCGCGAGACGGCCGCGCACGGCCAGCCGCGGGCGTTCTCTTGCGACGACGAGGCGCTGCGGATCTACCAGCAGATCGGCCTCGTCGAGCCGCTGCGCGCCGACATGGTCACGCCGGACCGCGTCGACTACCTCGGCGCCGACAGCCGCAAGTTCGCCGAGATCGCGGTCGGTGAGCTCGACTTCGGGACCGGCTACACGCCGCTGCACTTCTTCTATCAGCCGCACCTCGAGCGCACGCTGCGGCAGGGCCTCGCCCGTCACGCGGGCACGCGCGTGCTGCTCGGCCACGAGGTCACCGGGCTGCGCCAGGACGCCGCGCGGGTCGAGGTCGACGTGTGCGAGCGCGCGAGCGGGGCGACGCAGACGCTGCGGGCGCGCTACCTGCTCGGCTGCGACGGCGCGCACAGCCCGGTGCGGCAGATGCTCGGGGTGGCGCTGGTCGGCCGGCGCTACGACGAGCCGTGGCTGGCGGTCTCGGGCCTGGCACCGGAGGACGCGATCCGGGTGCCGGCGACGAGCTTCGTGTGCGACCCGCGGCGCCCCGGCTTCGTCGGCAAGGGCCCGGCCGGCGACTTTCGCATGGAGTTCATGCTGCGCCCCGGCGAGTCGGCGGCGGCGATGGAGCGCCCGGAGACGATCGCGCGGCTGGTCGCGCCTTACGTCGACCCCGAGCGCCTCGAGGTCCGCCGCGCCGTCGTCTACCGCTTCGGCAACGCGGTCGCCGAGCGCTGGCGGGTCGGACGCGTGCTGCTGCTCGGCGACGCCGCCCACCAGATGCCCCCGTTCATGGGCCAGGGCCTGGTCTCGGGCCTGCGCGACGCCGCCAACCTGTGCTGGAAGCTGGCGCTGATGCTGCGCGGCGGCGCGGCCGACCTGCTGTCGACCTACGAGACCGAGCGCCGCCCGCACGTCCGCGCGATGGCCGACATCAGCGTGCGCATGGGCCACGTGTTCCTCGCCCACAGCCCGACGCTGGCGCGCCTGCGCGACGGCCTGTTTCGCCTGTTCGACCGCATCCCTCGCGTCCGCCGATTCATCCGCGGCTTCGAATTCAAGCCCGGCCCGGCGATCGCTCGCGGCCTGATCTCCGGCGGGCGCCGCCGCAGCGGCCGCGCCCCCGAGGGCTCCTACTTCCCGCAGCCGCGCGTCCGCACCCCGGCCGGCTACCGCGTGCTCCTCGACGAGCTCCTCGGCCCGGGCTTCGCGATCGTCGGCCTCGACTGCGACCCGCGCCCCCTCGTCGACGCCCCGGCCCTGGCGTCCGCCGTCGACGCCCGCTTCGTCACCATCCTGTCCAAAGGGACAGGTACTGCCATAAACCCCGAGGTGACCGTCGCCGGCGAGGACGAGTCGGGCGCGCTGACGGCGTGGTTTCGCCGCCACCGCGCGCAGGTGGCCGTCGTCCGCCCCGACCGCTTCGTATACGGGGTCGCGGACGCGGCCGGAGCGGCGGAGCTGGCCCGCGAGCTCGCGGCGGCGCTGTCGCCCGCGTGCGCGCCGGGCTAGCGGAATGCGGTTTTTTTAAACAGCCGAGCCCGGCGACAAAGCCGGGCCCGAGCATCGGAGCGCGAGGGATCTAGATCAGCGCCCGGCGCTTGAACTCGCCGCGCAGCTTGGCGAGCGCCTGCTCCTGCACCTGGCGGATGCGCTCGCGCGACAGCGAGTACCGCGCGCCGATCTCCTTGAGCGTCATCTCCTGCTGGTCGTCGAGGCCCATGCGCTTGCGCAGGATGTCGGCCTCCATCGGCGAGAGGGTGTCGAAGACCTCGCGGAGGTTGCCCATCAGCAGGTCGTTGTCCATCAGGTCGGAGGGGGCGGCGTTGTTGGTGTCCTCGATCGCGTCGAGGAGGGTCAGGCCGGAGTCCTCGGAGAGCGGCTGGTCGAGGCTGACGGGGTTCTCGACGAGGGAGTAGTGCATCCGCTGGATGCGCTCGACGCTGACGCCGGTGGCGGTGGCGAGCTCGGCGTCGGTGGGGCGGCGGCCGTGGACGGCCTCGAACTCGCGGCGGGACTTGGAGACCTTGTTGTAGGCCTCGATCATGTGGACGGGGAGGCGGACGGCGCGGGCCTTGTCGGCGATGGCGCGGGTGACCGCGTGACGGATCCACCAGCTGGCGTAGGTCGAGAACCGGAAGCCCTTGCGGTGGTCGAAGCGGTCGACCGCCTTCATCAGGCCGATGTTGCCCTCCTGGATGAGGTCCTGCAGCGGCAGGCGGCCGTGGTTGAAGCGGCGGGCGATGGTGACGACCAGGCGCAGGTTCGCCTTCACGAACGCGTTCTTGGCGGTCCACAGCGCGTGGTTGTTGCGGCGCACGGCGCTGACGTACTGCATGAACGGCAGGCTGCCCTTGCGCGGGAGCTTGACCTTCATGCTGAGGCCCTCGTTGCAGCCGGCCTCGACGCTGGTGAGGTCGGCGAGGACGCGGTCGGAGACCACGCCGTCGACGTCGGCCTCGGCCATGGCGAGGGTGAGCGCCTCGCAGGCGGCCTCGTAGGCCTTCTGATGGACGAGGAGGTCGCGGTCCCGGAGGTTGCGCGAGGCCTTCTTCATGCTGTCGAGGGCGGCGACCGGGCAGGTCTCGGCGGGGAGCTCGGCGCGGGCGAGGTCACAGATGCCGTCGATGAACGGGGGGTAGCCGAGGATCGACTTCCAGTAGGTCTTGCGGAGGTTGGTCAGGAGGATCGCGGCCGCCAGCTCCTCGTCGCGGGTCATCACGTCGACGTGGGCGAGGTCGCGGAAGTACGGCGCGAGGAAGCCCTGCGACTCGCCAGTCTCCGCCGTCACCTCCGCCGGCGCGACCTCCAGGAGCGCGCGAGGGTCGGCGAGCGCCGGGTCGAAGCTCGGGGTGGAGGTGGCGGCGGCGGCGGCGGTCAGGCTTTGGCGGTGCATCGTAAGGTTCCTTCGTGTGAGGCTCGGTCGGTCCGTGAACCGCCGCTCGGGGCCTGTGGGCCCGGGGACCGCGCGGCGGCTCCGGCGTCGGCAGGTCGACTGTGCGGCGCCCCCGACCGTTCCGCAAACCGGCCCAAACCGGCCCAGAAATGCGAGGAGAAGGGTTTGCGGCCTTGTGGAGATTCCTTGTGTTCGGCGCCGAAAGTGCCAAAGGTGGCGGTCGAGCGGGTCACGTAGCGACGAAAGCCGACATTCATCGCGGGGCCCGTGCGCGTCGCCACACCGCGAAAGATGGCATTGCCCCGACAAGCCCCAGACGCATCCCCCGCCTCTCGCCCCGCCCATCCCTGACAAGCCTCCGATACCAGCGAAAAAACTGCCGAAAATAGGATGAAGATTTCGGTGATCCGGGCCACAGAATCCTTCGGGCTTGCGCGTCGATCGAGGTGGTGGGCAACCTGTGCGCAGGGCGCGCTGGTTGCCGGTCGCGGACTCCGGCGGAGCGGGCACCCGCTTCAACGGCGAATTTAGCCCGTGGCTGCGGTTTAAAGCGATTTTGCCGGGCGGCATGCGGCAAACGGCGAGGTCGGCGCGGGGATGTGGGCGGGCCCCGTACCCGCGCGGCGGCGCCGGGGTGTCAAGGCGAACGCGACCGTGATCCATGTTCGTCGGCCGGCCAGCGGCGGGCGCGGCGGTGAGCGTTGCGAGGTATCGTGAGGCCCCATGCGTCCCCGTCGCAGCGCCCCGGTCCCCGCCGTGCTCGCTCTCCTCGTCCTCGCCGCTGCGTGCGGCACGGACGCGCCTGCGGGCGATTCCGGCGGGTCGGCGGACACCGGCACGGGCCCTGGCGGCGGGGCGAGCTCGACGGGGGGTTCGGACGGGCCGCCGACGGGGGCGACGGGCGACACGAGCGGATCGGTCACCGCCGCGGGCACGGGCACCGCGGACGCGACGGGTCCGGCGGACACGGGCGTCGCCGCGGACACGGGCGTCGCCGCGGACACCGGAGATACGACCGCCGGCGACGCCACCGGCGAGCCGCCGGGGAGCTACTGGCACATCGAGCCGCCGGTCGGCGAGGGTCGGACGTGGCTGGTGTCGCCGACGGGCGAGCGGGTGTTCATGCTCGGCGTGAACACGACGATGCGCGAGAAGCAGTGCGACGGGATGGACGGGTGGATCGCCCGGCACCCGCCGACGAAGTCCGCGCGCGTCGAGTGGGCGCGGATGGGCAGCGGACAGAGCGGCGAGGAGGTCGTCGAGAAGCCGTATTGCTTCAACTCGGTCGGGGCGTTCAGCGACACCAACGACTTCGACGCGACCATGGGCGGCTCCTACATGATCCGCCCGGAGGCCGACGGCGGCGCCGGGGCGCCTTACAGCGTCGTCCTCAACGTCAACCCCGGCGGCGACGACCGCTCGCTGCGCGACGCGAACGGCGCGGTGCTATCGAGCGGCATCGCCGGCGAGCGCGTCGGCGACCCGTTCAACCCGGCCTTCGTCGCCGACATCGAGGCCCGCGTCGCCGAGGACGTCACGCCGCGCCGCGACGACCCCGGCCTGCAGATCTGGTACCTCGGCAACGAGATCGGCGTGTTCGACAAGGCCGGCAAGGGCGACCAGGGCGTCCGCGACTTTCGCCGCTGGATCTGGTCGGACTGCGCGGGCGACTCGTCGATCGACGCGCCGAAGTGCGCCCCGCACGCCCTCGCCGCGTTCCTGCGTGACCGCTACGCCGGCGACGTCGCCGGGCTCAACGCCGCGTGGGAGGCGAAATACGCCGACTTCGCGGTCATCGTCGGCGCCGGCCCGCGCCCGATCCCCTACGTCAGCGACTGCAACCAGCAGTGCCGCGTCGACCTGCAGGTGTTCGTGCACGACCGCCTGCTGCGCGCGTGGGTCGACCTGATCACGACGCGGGTCCGCGCCGTCGACCCGCATCACATCCTCTCGAGCCCGCGCATGGCGATCGGGACGCGCAGCGGCTATCGGTTCTGGAGCCCCGCCAGCGGCGACGACCCGGACGTGTGGGCCGACGACGGCGCGATCCCGGTGCCGACCGACACCGCGGACGTCCATTACAACCCCTTCGACCTGCTGGCGCGCAGCGGCGACGCGGGCTTCGACGTGGTCGCGTTCAACATCTACACCGGCGCCAGCGAATTTGAGAAACCGTGGTTCACCGACGGGGTCCACCGCGTGCAGGAGCTGTCGGGGCTGCCGGTGATCATCAGCGAGTTCGGGATCCGGGCGCAGATCGACGGCTGGACCAACAAGGGCGGCGCCGGCTCGTTCGTGCCGAAGGGCGACGCGACCGACGACCAGATCCAGCGCGGCGCCTACTATCAATCGCAGCTCGAGCAATTCTACAGCTTTCGCCACATCATCGGCGCCAACTGGCACGCGTGGTCGGACCGCTACCTCGCGGCCGACCCGGCCCACCAGATCAACATGGGCCTGGTCCGCTGCGACGACCCGATCCGCGGGTTCACGGCCGGCGAGCGCTGGCCCGAGGTCGACGACCGGGTCGCCGCGAGCAACTGCAACATCATGCAGTTGATCGAGGCGAAGACCGGTCTTTGACGGCGGGCTGCCACGGCTCAGGGCTGTGAAGGATCCGCGAGGCCGCGCAGGAACGCGTCGCGCGGGAACTGCTTGCCGGGGCACTGCGTCAGCTTCTCGTCGACGACGCGGTGGGTGCTGACGCGCTCGACGGGGATCTGGCACAGGCGCATCAGGGCCCGGGTCAGGTCGGTCAGCGCGGCGAGCATCTCCGGCGGCGGCGGGCGCAGCTCGAAGTTGCCGACCAGGCAGATCGCCACGGAGTCGGGCGCGTTTTCGGGCTTGAAGAGGTGCCACGCCGGCTGTTGAAAGCGCCAGCGGGCCGCCTCGATCATGCCGAGCGGGCAATTTGCCCCGTCCTTCTTGCCGTTGTCGATCACGAAGTGATATTCGGCGCCGAGCGGGTCGCCGAAGTGGTTGCGGTGATAGCGGTCGATCCCCGCGAGCGTCGCGTGCTCGACGGCGGTGTGGTGCACGACGATCCACCGCCAGGCCCGCAGCGCCGGACCGGGCGTCGCCAGCCCCGCCAGCAGCGCGGCGTTGTGCGCGGTGCGCCGGGCGGCCTCGGCCTCGGGGTCGCGGCGCGGCCGGGTCCTGGCCGTGGCGACCGCGGGGAACGCCGCTCCGAGGGCCACAGCCGCGGCCCCGAGCGCGCGATGAAGGATGTCTCGACGCTGCATGTCGGGGCCAACGCGCGGCGCCCGGCGCCGTGTTTCACGCGCGCGAAGTGACGTTGCCCGCGGCGAGGGGCGCTTGCGGGCGCGTGGCGGCTGCGCGAGCATGCCCGCCAGGAGACACGATGGTCCGCCACGCCTTGCTGCTGCCCCTCGCCCTCGCCCTCGGCGCCGCCCCGGCCGCCGCGGCCGAGCCGTCGATCAATATCGAGTATGAGAAGTTCACGCTCGACAACGGGCTGGAGGTGATCCTTCATCGGGACCCCTCGGTCCCGCTGGTCGCCACGAACGTCTGGTATCACGTCGGCAGCGGCGACGAGACGCCCGGCAAGAGCGGCTTCGCCCACCTCTTCGAACACATGATGTTCCAGGGGGCCAAGCACATCGGCAAGGACGTGCATTTCAAGGTGCTGCAGGAGATCGGCGGCACCAGCGTCAACGGCACCACCAACTCGGACCGCACCAACTACTTCGAGATCGTGCCGAGCCACCAGATCGAGACGGCGCTGTGGCTCGAGAGCGACCGCATGGGCTACCTCCTCGACCTGCTCGACAAGAAGAGCCTCGAGAACCAGCAGGAGGTCGTCCGCAACGAGCGGCGCCAGCGCTATGACAACGTCCCCTACGGCCGCGACCGCTTCGCCGTCGCCGAGGCGCTGTACCCCGAGGGCCACCCGTATCGCTACCTGACGATCGGCCGCCACGAGGACCTCGAGGCCGCCAGCGTCGACGACGTCAAGACGTTCTTTCGCCAGTGGTACACGCCGAGCAACGCGACCCTGACGATCGCCGGCGACATCCAGATCCCGCAGGCCAAGGAGCTGGTCACCAAGTGGTTCGGCGCGTTCCCCAAGCTCGCCGAGCCGCAGCGCACCAAGTTCGACCAGCCCGAGCTGGCCGCGACGGTCCGCAAGGACATCGACGACCCGTTCGCGCGGCTGGTCCGCATCCACTACGCGTGGCACAGCCCGCCGATGCTCAGCGACGAGGACTTCGAGCTCGACGCGGTCGCCACGGTGCTCGGCGCGTACGGCTGGGGCCGCCTGCACCGCGCGCTGGTGCTCGAGGAGCGCAGCGCCCAGAACGTCAACGTGTACAACGGGGGGGCCCAGCACTCGAGCGTGTTCCACATCGTCGTCGACCTCAAGCCGGGCCAGGACCCGGCCCGCGCCGAGCAGGTGATCGCGCGCGAGCTCGACAAGATCCGCAAGGAGCCGGTGTCGGCCGCGGAGCTGCAGCGCGTGCTCATCGGCACCGAGTCCGGGTTCATCTGGGGCCTCGAGGACCTGATGGGCCGCGTCGAGCAATTGCAGCTGTTCAATCATTACGCCGGCGACCCCGGCTACGCGGAGACCTATTTGAAGCGGGTCCGCGCGCTGACGCCGGCGAAGATCCAGGCGACCTCGGTGAAGATCCTCGGCAAGCCGCGCGCCGAGATCCTGACCCGCCCCGCCGCGCCCGCCGCGAAGGCCGGCGGCCCGAAGGAAGGCAGCGCCCCTGCCATCGCCAAGCCCGCAATGCCGGCCCCGAAGAAGGGATGACCACGACCATGCGCACGCAACTGCTCACCGCTGCACTCCTGCTCGCCGCCTGCAAGCCCGCGCCCGCGACCACGGGCCCGGACACGAAGGATCAGACCCCGCCGGTCACGACGACGACGCCCGACGCCCCCGCGGCGACGTGGCCCGACGAGCCGTACCGCGCGACCGCGCCGGCGCCCGCGGCCATCGCCGAGATCAAGCTGCCGAGCGTCGAGAACTTCAAGCTCGAGAACGGCCTCGACGTCTACCTCGTCCGCCAGGACAAGCTGCCGACCGTGGCGATGTCGTTCGAGTTCGACCTCGGCGCCGTCGACGACCCGAAGGCCAAGACCGGCCTCGCGTCGATCTGCATGGACCTGCTCGACGAGGGCACCAAGAAGTACGAGACGGCCCAGTTCGAGGAGAAGCAGGCCGACCACGCGGTCAACGTCTCGTCGTTCGGCGGGCTCGAGAGCGCGGGCGTCACCGTCCGCGCGCTCAAGTCGCAGCTCGGCCCGGCGCTCGACCTGCTGGCCGAGATGCTGCTGTCCCCGGGGATGCGGCAGACCGACCTCGACCGCATCAAGGAGCGGCGCAAGGCGGCGCTGCTGCAGGCCAAGGCGAGCCCGGCGAGCATCGGCGGGCGGCTGTACTCGATGCTGGTGTGGGGCGAGGGCCACCCGTACGGGCGCATCGAGACCGACAAGAGCATCGATTCGGTCGGCCTCGCGGACTGCGCGAAGGTGATCGCCAGGCTCAAGCCCGGCGGCGCGAAGCTGTGGGTGACCGGCATGATCTCGCAGGACGAGCTCAGCAAGGAGCTCGGCGCGCGGCTGCCGGCGTGGAAGGGCAAGGCGCCGGCGCGCCCGAAGATCGCGGCCGCGAAGCCGCGGCTCGGCACGGTGTTCTTCGTGCACGTCAAGGACGCCGCGCAGTCGTCGATCTACGTCGGCCACCCGGGCCCGCGCCGGCAGGACGCCGACTACGAGGCGACCGACCTGATGATGGAGATCCTCGGCGGCTCGTTCTCCAGCCGCATCAACATGAACCTGCGCGAGGACAAGGGCTACACCTACGGCGGCCGCGCCGGCATCGGCTATCGCCGCGCGGGCGGCAGCTTCGCCGCGAGCTCGTCGGTCCGCACCGACGTCACCGGCCCGGCCCTGCGCGAGGTGATGAAGGAGATCGTCGGCATGCGCGCCGGAGATCCCACGGAAGACGAGCTGCGCCGCGTCAAGGAGGGGGCGCTGCTCGCCCTGCCCGCGACCTTCGCCACGCCCTCGGACACCCTGTTCGCGTTCCAGCGGCTCAAGTTCTACGACCTGCCGCTCGACTGGTACGCCAGCCACCAGGCCCGCCTGCGCGCCGTCGACACGAAGGCGGTGCGCGCGTCGGCGGACAAGCACCTGCGCGCGCAGGACTTCGTGGTGCTCGTCGTCGGCGACGCGAGCAAGGTGCTCGCCGACCTCGACGCGATCGCGGCGGAGAAGCTGTTCGGCAAGGGCGGCGTGGTCGTCCTCGACGCCGACGGCAAGCCCGCGCCGCGCCCCTGAGGTGCTCAACATCACGGCCCGTCGCCGCGGTCGCGCGGGCGGCGGGCCCTATACTCGCCGCGATGTTCGGACGGCGCAGGGCGGGCGATCGATCGTGACGGCGCTCGGGTACGTCGCGCTGTGCCTGATCTGGGGCTCGACCTGGCTCGGCATCAAGGTCGGCCTCGACGCCGGCATGCCGCCGCTGCTCGGCGTGGCGCTGCGCTTCGCGCTCGCGGCCCTGGTCCTGGTCCCGGTCGCGTGGTTCACCGGCCGCGCCGCGTTTCACGACCGCGTCGCCTGGCGGCTGGCGATCATGCTCGGGGTCGGCAGCTTCGGGATCGGCTATGGCTGTACATACCTCGGCGCCCTGTACGTCCCGTCGGGGCTCGGCTCGCTGACCTTCGGGGCGTTCCCGTTCTGGGTCGCGGTGCTGGCCCACTTCATCCTCGGCGACCGGCTGAGCGGCGGCAAGCTGCTGGCGATCGCCGTCGGCATCGCCGGGCTGGTCCTGCTGTATAGCGGCAGCCTGCGCGAGCTCGGGATCGAGAGCGTGCTCGGGGTCGGCATCATCACCAGCTCGGTGCTCATTCAGGGCTTCGCGCAGGTGTACGTCAAGCGCGACGGGGGCCACGTGCCGGCGGCGTTCCTCAGCGGGGTCGGCATGGGCATCGGGGCGCTGGTGCTGGCGACGACGGCGGGGCTGCGCGGCGAGTGGTCGCAGCCGTTCCCGCTGACGACGCCGGTGGTCGCGTCGATCGCGTATCTCGCGCTGTTCGGCTCGATCTGCACGTTCTTGATCTACTATCGCCTGCTCAAGCGGCTGAGCGCGACGCTGATGGCGATGGTCGCCCTGATCACGCCGCCGATCGCGGTCGTGCTCGGCCTGATCTTCAAGGGCGAGCGCCTCGGCGTCATCACGCTGACCGGCGGCGCGCTGGTGCTCCTCGGCGTGTTCCTGTTCCAGCAGGCCGAGCGCCGCGCGCTCTGACGATATTTTTGCGGTGTCCTCGGCGGGGGACGTGTCCCCGGGGACATGTGACCGCCGTCCACCTGTCATGAAATCGCCCGTCGATCGCGGCTCCCAATGAGGACTTACGGCCGAACCGGGTTTCTCTTATGATTGAAGGGGCCGGCGGCCGCTGTCCGCTGGCGCGGCAGCACCGGGAGATCCCCCCATGATCAGCTTCGATGAGCCGTTCCTGACCATCACCTGGGAGCCGGAGGATCGCATTATCTGCGCCCAGTGGAAGGACCAGGTCGGCGGGGAAGTGATGCGCCGTGGGCTCGACGCCGGGCTCGCGCTCATCGTCGAGAAGCAGGCGCGGCGGTGGCTGGTCGACAGCCGCCGGCTCGACGCGATCGACCCCGTCGACGTGAAGTGGGTCAACGACAACTGGATCCCGCGGGCCGTGGCCGCGGGGTTACAGTCGATGGCCTTCGTGCTGGCCAGGAAGATCGTCATGCAATTGACGATGAAGTCCTTCATCGCCCGCATCGACGAGCGCGAGCTCGCCAACGCCTACTTCGATGACCTCGACGCGGCCCGCACGTGGCTGCGCGGCCGACCATGACCGACGACGCCATCGTCCCTGTCCCCGCGGACAGCCTCGCGGGTCTGCACGACGCCTTGAACCTGGCCGCCGAGGGCCACTTCGAGGCGGCGCTGGCGGGCCTCGCCCGGGCCGGGGCGGGCGCGCACGCCGGGCTGCTGCAGGCCGCGCGGACCCTGATCGACGACTATCGCATGTTGGTCGCCCAGCACAGCTTTTCCATCGACGAGTTCCTGCTCGCCAAGCGCGAGCTGCAGCGCAAGCTCGGCACCATCGAGCGCCAGCAGGCGGCGATCCAACAACTGTCCGCGCCGATCATCGACGTGTGGGACGGCGTCGTCACGGTGCCGCTCATCGGCGACCTCGACGGCGCGTGCGCCCAGGACCTCGCCTCGCGGCTGCTGACCCACATCGAGCGCTCGCGGGTCACCTGGGTCATCGTCGACCTCACCGGCATGGCCGAGCTCGACATGTCCCTCGCAGGGCGTCTCCTCGGCCTGTCGCGGGCGATCCGGCTGATGGGCGCCGAGTGTCTGGTGACCGGCATCGGACCCCAGGCCGCGCAGACCCTGGTCACCATCGACGTCTCGCTCGCCGGTCTGCGCCCGCTCTCGAGCCTGCGCGAGGCCCTGAAGTACTGCCTGGCGCAGGCCGCGACGCGCTCCGGCGGCGGCCGCAGGTCCGCGCAAGGCGAGCCGCCGGGCGATTGATCCGGGGGTGGCGGCGACCCGCTCGGGGCCCGTGCGCGCCGGAGTCTATCCGCCAGGCGGACGTGCCGCGACGAAGGACGCCATCGCCGACGATCCGGGCGAACTGCTGGCATTTGCGGGCCGAACATAGCTTGAGGTCGGCACATGCCCGGAGCGTGCAATCGTCTGCACGCCGCCGGGAGCCCGAAGACCCGAGTTTGGCGAGGAAAAGCGGAGAGAAAGATCGGTGGTCGCTCCGGGCCCGGGTCTGTGGACCCGGGGTTCTTGACGGGGGCTGGCGCCGGGGTGTAGCGTCCGCGGGACTGGTAAGTAATCATGTCCCTCTATCAGGACAATATCCGTGACCCGCCGAGCCAATTATCCCTGGGCGTTGTATATTGCACTCTCCGGGTGTCCCGGTTCTGGTACAGGGGATACGGGTGATTCGGCGACCACCGGGGCGGTGAGCGCGGCGGCGGAGCCCGCGGGGATGACCGCGGAGGCGCCTGTGACGACCGGACCGGGGATGACCGGCGAGGCGCCGACGCCGACAGGCGAGGATGGAGGTCTCACCGACGCCGTCGAGTCCAGCGGCGACGGCAGCGGCGACGGCGACAGCTCCCTGGACGGCAAGGGCGACGGCCCCGACTGTGGCGACGGCGTGGTCCAGGCGTCGGAGGAGTGCGACCACGGTGTCGACAACGCCGACGACGCGGCGTGCACCGCGGAGTGCAAGCACGCCGTGTGCGGCGACGGCAAGCTGCAGCAGGGGGTCGAGGACTGCGACCACGGCGCGGGCAACAGCGACGACCCCGGGTACAATGGTTGTTGGAAGAACTGCACGCCCGGACCGTTTTGTGGTGACTCGGAGGTCGATCCCGGCCACGAGGAGTGTGACACCGACAAGCCGACCAGCGGCGTCCAGTGCCAGGGGTGCCGCTACGTCGCGCGCATCGTGTTCCTCACGCGGGGCACGTACAGCGGAGCGCTGGGCGGGCTCGCGGGGGCCGACGCGAAGTGTAAGGATTCGGCGCAGAAGGCCGGTCTCGACAACGCCCAGAGCTTTCGCGCGTGGCTGAGCGACGCGGACGAGTCGCCGCTGACGCGCTTCGCGTACGGCCCAAAATTCGCGGGCCTCCCGTACGTCATGCGCAGCGGTGACAAGTTCGCCGCCAGCTTCGAGGACCTGATCGCGGGGATCGCCGCGCCGGGCGCGGGGATCGACGTCGACGAGCAGGGCGACCTGGTTCAGGACGATATGGGGGATCTCCTCGCGTGGACGAACACGACGGGCGCGGGCAAGGTCAACGGGATGGACCATCACTGCGACTCGTGGACCAGCGAGGCCGCGCTGGGGCACCTGGGCAAGCCCCACCACCCGAAGCCCGAGGATATCCAGGACCAGGCATTTTGGTATGACTGGTGGATCAAGGGCCAGTGGACCGACTATATGGACGCGCAAAAGTGTAAATTCCCGCGTCACTTGCTGTGCTTCGAGCAATGAGAGGACGATGCCATGATATTTCTTTTAATGAGAGCGACGCGGCTCGGGAGCTCGGGGCCGAACTCGGGGCCGACGGGGCCAGCCTTGCTCCTATATTCATTGCTGTGCTCGTGCCTCGCCGGGTGTAACGTCGCGGCGCTTTATGATCAGATCTGCGAGGGCGATCGTTGTGACGTGACGGGCGCCGCGACCGCGAGCTCGGGGGGGCAGGAGTCGGGCTCGACGACGACCGGCGGGCCCGCCAGCAGCGGGAGCGACGCGGACACGTCCGGGTCGGGCGACGGAGGCAGCGCCGCGGCGAGCACCACGGGCGGCGAGACGGCCCCCGCGACCTCGACCGGCGACACGAGTGGGGGCGGGGGCTCGAGCGGCGGGGGTGTGTGCGGGGACGGCGTCGTCGACCCGGGCGAGGATTGCGACGACCCCGGCACCGCGTGCAACGCCGCGTGCGTGGCGAGCCGCGTGGTGTTCGTGACCAGCGAGCCGTTGATGCCCGCGGGGGCGATCAATGGCATCGTCGGCGCCGACCTGCAGTGCCAGAAGCGCGCCGAGGCGATCGGTCTGCCGAGGTACGACCGCTATCGCTCGTGGCTCAGCACCAGCAAATTCGACGCCCGCGACCGCGTCGAGCACCACACCGGGCGCTATATCCTGGTGACCGGGGAGATCGTGGCCGAGGACTTCGACGAGCTGATATCCGGGCAGTTGCGGCACGCGATCGACACCACGGAGGCGGGCGATGTCCTGGTCGTCCCGGTCTGGACCGGAACCAACACCTACGGATACGCCGTCAAGGGCCTCGGGCACTGCGAGGACTACACGCAGAGCGAGCAGATCGAGTTCGACGGCATCCTCGGCGATTGCTCGGTGGCCGACGCGGACTGGACGCAGATGGCCGCCGGCAACCCCAGCCCCTGCGGCGCGGGTGGGGCGCTGTATTGCATCGAGCACCCTTGAGACGATGCGGAGAGGCAGCTCCCGTGCGAGGATCCCCCGGTTACTGCGCAGGAATGGATTCCATGGATACCAATCCGGGTTGGTGTGTGCCGCGGTGATTGACTCTGCCCGGGGGACGGCCTATGTGTCGAGGGACGATGCCGGTGAGGCGGGATACTTCGCGGGGCGCGGGGCGAGCGACGCTCTGCGCGAGCCTCTGCCTGGCGCTGAGCGGCGCGGCGCCGGCGGTCCGGGCGGCGCCGGCCGGGCGCGTGGATGTGGCGGCGGCCGGCACGGTCGGCGCTGGCGAGACGGACGCGCGGCGCGAGGCGGCGACGCTGCGCGGGGTCGCGGCGTACGGGCGGGGCGACTATTCGACGGCGTACGAGGAATTCGCGGCGGCGTATACATTATATACATCAGATCCATCGGCGGCGGACATGGGCTCGGCGCGCGGGCGCGGGGTCCGTGAGGCGCTGCTCGGGTCGCTGCGCGGCAGCCTGCGGGCGCTCTATCAGCAGACTCACGCGGTGACGCACCTGTGTCGGCTGCGGAGATATCAGCGCGAATACCTCGAGGCATGGTTGACGGCGGAGCCGGGGCTGCGGCGCGATCAGGTGCAGGGGCTGCTCACGCAGTTGGCGGAGGTCGACGCGGCGCTCGTCCCTCACACGCGCGGCGGGCTCGACCCGTGCGCCGCGCCGCCGACGGTCCCGCGCACCTGGCCGCGGACCGCCGCGCCGCGGCCCGTGCGGACGTCCGGGGCTGGAGCCGCGGGAGCGGCCATGGTGGCCGACCGCGGGCCGTCGCGGGGCGGGGCCCAGCAGGCGCTCGGGTGGGCGCTGCTGGGCGCGGGGGCGGGGCTGCTGGGCGCCGGGATGGGCACGTCGCTGGCGGTGCGGAGCCACGAGTATCGCCAGCTGCTGCGGATCGAGGCGGAGACGCAGGCGCAGCCGCTGGGCCTGACGACGGAGCAAGTGCGGGAGGCCCAGTATCACCGCGATCGGGGCGATGCGATGCGGACCCCGGCGATCGTGACGGGGGTGCTCGGGGCCGTGCTGGTGATCGCCGGCGCCGCGCTGCTGGGTGACAGCCGCGCGCGCGGACGACGAGGCGCGCGAGCGAGGACGGCATGGCTGCGCAGGGTGATGTAGAGTCCGGCGATCTGGTGACGATCGGCGACCTCGACCCGGTGGCCGGTCAGCGCGTCGAGTTCGACTTCATCGGCCGGCGCCTGGTGGAGCGCTACCAGATCCTGGCGTGGATCGGCGGCGGCGGGATGGCCGATGTGTTCTGCGCGTTCGACGAGCGGCTCGAGACGCGGGTGGCCGTCAAGATCCTCAAGCCGCGGCTGGCGTCCAGCGACCTGCGCGCGCGGATGGTCCAGGAGGCGCGCGCCGGGGCCAGCGTCCAGCACCCGCAGCTGATCCGCACCATCGACGTGTTCGAGCTCAGCCACACGGTGTGCATCGTGATGGAGCTGCTCGACGGGCCGACGCTCGAGCAGCACCTCCAGCGTCAGCCCGCGCTGCGGCTGCGCTGGGACGCCGCGCTGGCGCTGCTGCTGCCGGCGATGGAGGCGCTGCATGCGGTCCACGAGCAGGGCTTTGTGCATCGCGACATCAAGACCGGCAACCTCATGCTCGTCGAGCGCGGGGGTCAGCGCAGCGCGGTCGTCCTCGACCTCGGCATCGTCAAGGTCGGGCGTGCGCACCGGACGGCCCTCAGCCCCGATACCACCGAGCTCGGGCGGGTGATGGGCACGCCCGCGTACATGTCGCCGGAGCAGGGCGACGGCAGCGCGGCGCTGGATCGGCGCTCGGACGTGTATTCGATGGGTGTCACGTTGTTTCGCGCGCTGGCTGGCCGGCTGCCGTTTCCGGTCCCGCGCGGGCAATCGCCGGACGTCGTGGTGGCGCTGCACTGTCATCAGCCGCCGCCGATGTTGATGGATCTGGTGCCGTCGGGGCAGCTCCCGCCGAGGATCGCGGCGGTGGTGCACCGCGCGCTGGCGAAGGACCCCGCCGATCGCCCGCCGACGATGCTCGCGCTGGCCGAGGCGCTGCGCGCGGCTGCGGCCACCAGCGAGGCCTCGCACACGCGCTCGCACGTGGCGCGCCCGGGTCGCGTCGCCGGGTCGCGCGCGCCGCTGTGGTGCGGCGTCGGCCTGCTCGTGGCCGCCGCGAGCGCGGTCGGGTGGGAGCTGCGCGAGGTCGGCTGCGGGCGGCCGACGCAGGTGCTGGAGGCGGCCGCAGCCGCGGGTCCGCCCGCAGCTTTGCTCGCGCCCGCGGCTTCGCGCGCGCCCGTGACGCTCGCAGACGGACCGGCGAGCACGCCGACGGCCCCGGCGCCAGCGGTCGATCCGGCGAACGTGTCCGTGGGTGCTGCCGTCGTGCCCGCTCCGGCCATCGCGCGGAGAGTGGCGACAGAGGTCGCGGGTTCGCCCGCCGAGGTGGCCCGGTCGCCGGGACGCGACGACCGTCCGGGCCGTCGCACGCTGGTCGTGCGGATGATCGAGCGCAGCGTGAAGCGCTGTCAGGTGGAGTATGGCGGGCCGGAGCGCGGCGTGGTGCTTCACCCGAAAGTCGAGATCGCGGCCTCCGGTCGGGTCACGCGGGTGACCGGGCTCGGCGCACCGGGGCTCGCCACGGCGTGCGCCGAGGCCCAATTGCTCGCGCAGCAATTCCCCGCGGGAGCGCGGCTGGTCGTGCAGCATCGCATGGTCCGCCCGTAGCGGGTGTCTTCAGGCGGGGCAGCCGGGCTCGCCCTTGTTGCAGCACATGCAGTCGGTGTCGATGCGCTTTTGTAAGCAGAAGCCGGAGTCGAAGGTGCCGCCGTTGCCGTCGCCGATCTCCTGGCAGTGCTTCTTGCAATCCAGGTCGCCGAGCTTGCCGAACTCGCAAAATTGCAGGGTGGTCTCGTCGCTGCAGAACTCCGGGTCGCCCTCGACGCAGGGGGTGCCCGGGCCGGTGCCGCACAGGAATTGCGGGCCGTCGTCGGTGTTGGTGCAGCCGTAGGCGAAGTCGAAGCCGTCGGCCTTGCAGCCCGCGTCGGGGGCGTCCGGCACGGGGACGAAGCCGCCGTCCTGACACTCGAAGTAGGTGCTGCCCTGCGGGCCGCAGCCGACCTCGTGGTCGCAGAACGTGGCGCCGGGGCGGCACTCCGCCGGCGGGGTGAGGTCGCAGGCGTCCGGGGCCGCGGTCGTGCCGTCGCCGGTGTCGGGGGCCGCGGTCGTGACATCGCCGGTGTCCGGGGCGCTCGAGGTGGCGGCCGCCGTGGTCGCGGCGGAGCCCGTCGTCGGGTCGGAGCCCGTCGTCGGGTCGGTGAGCGAACAGCAGGTCAGGTCATTCGGGTCGTCCGGGGTGCACCACGTGTAGCCGGGGTCGCAGAAGCATTCGTCGTTGCTGAGATAACTGTGCGGATCGGGGCAGTCCTCGCCGGGCTTGCTCGGGCTCGAGTCCGAGCCGGCGACCGATGTCCCGGTGCCGCCGGCGGTCGTGCTCCCGTCCGTGCTCGCGGTCGCGGTCGCGCCGCCGTCGTCGCTGCCGGAGGCGCCGTCGGACTTGGGGCCGCAGGCGGCGAGGAGCAGGACGAGGCAGGCGAGGGGCTGGCGCATCCCGCCACCATACCCGCGTCGCCCGCGGCGCGGAAGCGGGATGCAGCCGGCGGCGGGGCGGTCAATCGTCGAGCGCGCCGGCGGCGATCCAGGCGCGGAGCTTGGCGACCAGGCGCGGATCGAGCAGGGTGGGCGCGTTATAAGGCATGTGCGTGTGCACCGCGTCGGCGGCGTCGCGCGGCTCGCAGCGCGACACGAGCTGATAAAGCCAGCTGTTGTCGGGGTCGCCGGGGTCGACGATCGGCATCGGCGTGTCGGCGCGGGTCGGCTCGCCGAGGAGCACCGCACGCAGGTCGGCGCCGTCGAGGCGGATGGCGATCGGGGTCTTGCCGCCGTGGCAGCTTGAGAAGCTGCAGCTCGGGTTGAAGATCGTCTCGCGCAGGCTCTTGAGGGTGACGGGGGTCAGGGGCTCGGCGTCGGCGGCGACGTCGACGCAGGGCTTGACGGGGTCGAGGTCGACGTCGCCGGGCTCGACGGGCGGGACGTAGAGCGGGCCCTCGCGCTCGGCCGCGGTCGGCAGCGCCTGGGCGGAGTTCTTGGGCAGGCCGATCGTGCTGCATACGCCCTCGTACTCGAGCAGGCCGGCGCTGCCGTCGACGAGGTGGGTGCCGCCGTCGACGGAGCCGTTCATCATGACGCGCATGTCGGCGAGGCCGAGCATGGTGCACATCTCCTGGTCGCCGATGCCGTAGCCGATCTGCTTGTCGCGCCAGTTGTCGTAGCCGCAGGTGAAGCGCAGGCCGGTCGCGCCGGTCAGGTCGATCGGCGGGTCGTAGGTGCGGCCGTTGCCGTCGGCGTTGAAGCCGGTGTGGAGGTAGATCTGCTCGCCGTCGCGCGGGCCGCCGACGATCTCCACCGAGAAGTAATTGCCGAGGTAATGGTAGTGCGGCAGCACGTGGTAGAGCTTGAGGTCGAGCGGGACCCCGGCCTTGTCCTCGTACTGCCCGGCGAGGTCGCACTCGCCCGTGAACCGGCTCTCCGTCAGCGCGGGGATCTGCAGGTCCTGATAGTTGAGGCGAAACGGCGCGACGATGACCTCGACGTCGCGCGGGTGCGCCAGCGTCAGGCCCATCCGCAGCTCGCTCTCCGTCTGGGCCGCGCTGAGGTTGAGCAGGTGCACGCCGGCGACGACCTTGTGGCGCGGCGGCACCTTGATCACGACGCCCGCCGGCAGCTCCTGGGTCTCGTAGCGCGACTGGGTCGACTGCGCGAACAGCACGGTGCCGTTGACGGCCGCCTGTAATTCGTTGAAGCCGCGCTCGTTGCAATTGAAGAAGCCGTCCGGGCCGGCGAACAGGTCCTCCGGCACGATCAGCCAGTTCGAATGGTGATAGCCGCCGTCGTTCGACAATGTCACGGTGTTGACATAGAGCGGCTCCTCGTTGTGCAGGGTCCACTGGGCGCAGGGCTCGGTCTCCTCGAACGGGGCCATCGCGCGGGCGCCGAAGCTGTGCACGACGAGCGCGGTCTCCGGCGCGGGCTCGCCGGTGGTCGCGTCCGTGGTCGCGTCGGTGGTCGAGGCCGCGCCCGCGTCGGTCGTCGGCGCGTCCGCGGTCGAGGCGGCGCCGGTGGAGGCGCCGGCGTCGTCATTGGGGGTCGCGGCGGGCGAGCAGGCGAGGGGCGCGAGGAGGGTCAGGGCGAGGCGACGCATGAGGCCCGGCTGGTGTAACACCCGGGCCGGGGCGTGGCCACGCGCGGCGCGTGAGCGCAACATGTGTGTGCACTGGCATCGGCCCGCGAAGCGCGACGCGGAGACGTGCGGCGGCGCGCGCCGGACGGGCGACACGGGGGGGTCGCGGGCGGTGTACGATGGAGCAATGCAGCGACCTCGATCGTGGCGCGGGCTGGGTGTGGCGGCGTCGCTGGCGGCGGCGCTGACGGGCGGCGGCTGCCGGCCGAAGCAGGCGGAGCCGGAGGCGCCGGCGAGCCCGCTGGCGCCGACGGACGTGCAGCAGCGGCCGCGAGCGACGGCGCCGGAGGTGGTCGCGCAGGCGCGGTCGCCGGTGGAGCTGCTGCCCGACACGACGGTGGGCGTGATGAGCATCGCGGGGGTGAAGGCGCTGCTCGCGGTCGTCGACCTCGAGGCGATCATCGCCAAGTATCGCGTGCAGTACAATCAGGCCGCCTCGTTCGTGACGACCAACGCCGGCTTCAACCTGCTCGACCCGGCGCAGTGGCGAGAGATCGGGGTCGACCCGGACGGGCCGATGGGCGCGGCGATCCTCGACGTGCGCAGCGAGAGCTTCGCCGGCTTCTTCACCGTCGCCGACGCGGGCAAGCTGCGCGCGTTCCTCGACAAGATCGGCGGCGAGAGCAATCGCCTGATCCCCGTCTTCGAGGACCGCGGCACCGTCCTCAAGGTCAACCCCGACAGCAGCTTCGCGCTGGTGCTGCGCGACGGCTTCGCGTTCGTGGTCGGCACCGACAGGCCCAACCAGGCGCCGTACGACTTCGCCAGGCAGCTGGCGACGATGGCCCCGGCGCGCGGCCTGACGGCGGCGCCGCGCTACGTCCAGGCGTTCGCCGGCGGCGACGGGCCCGCGCCGCTGACCGGCTACCTCGACCTGTGGGCGATCCTCGCGGCCGACCAGGCCGCCCACGAGGCCCGCGAGGCGGCGCGCGAGCCGAGCTGGGCGGAGCAGGAGCTCGAGCGCGCGCAGTCCACCCCCGGCTCCGGGGAGGAGGTCGCCCGGCTGCGCCAGCAGATCGACGAGGAGCGGCGCTGGCAGAGGCAGAGCGCCGAGCGCCGCGCGCTGCAGTTTCAGCTGCTCACGAAGTGGTTCGGGCAGATGTCGCCGCTGGTGTTCGAGTTCAAGGGCGACCGGGCCGGCGTGCTCGGCAAGATCCGCGTCAAGATGCCGGAGACCATGCCGCTGCGGGCCGCGCTGCGCAACGCGGCGACCCCCCCGCCGGTGCTGCTGGCGCTCGGCGAGCGGCCGGTGCTGGCGCTCGGCGGCAACTTCGACGTGGTCCCGGCGCTCGCCGCCTTCGAGGACATCCTGCGCGCCGACGGCGAGGACGTGGAGAAGTTCCACGAGGGGCTGCGCGGCTGGCTGCAGATCGACCTCAGGACCGAGATCTTGCCGGTATTGACGGGCTCGGGCGGGTTCGCGCTGACGGTCGCGGAGGCGCTGATGCGCGGCGAGGGCGGGCACGACGAGAAGTTGATCGGGTTCTCGGCGGCGGCGGCGGTGAACGACCCGGCGCGGGCGCAGGCGCTGCTCGAGCGGCTCGTGAAGCGGGTGCCGGCGAAGGCCGGCAAGGAGCGCAAGACGGGGGCATGGACGCTCGAGATCCCCGGATATCGCACGGTCTACGCGGCGGTGGTGGCCGGGCAGATCGCGGTGACGACCGACCTCGGCGTGATCCAGCGGCTCGCGGCGGGGACGACGACGGGCACGACGAAGTGGATCGATACCGGCGTGGTGCCGCTGCTGACCGCCCGCGACGCGGCGATGCAGGGGCTGTTCAACGTGATCCTGCCGACCTTCCTGCTGTTTCGCTCGCGCAGCGACGTGAGCTGGGGGACGACGATGTTGCAGCAGCCGCACGGGGCGTTCCCGGACGTGCCGGCGGAGAAGGTCGACCGGGTCCCGCAGTCGCGCGCGTACAGGGCCAAGCTGCGCGAGTGGGAGGGCCTGAACGCGAAGATCAAGAAGGAGGAGGCGGCGCGCGAGCGGGCCCAGCTGATGATGATGGTCCAGCTCGCCGAGGCGGTCGGGACGATGGCGGGGTCGCTGCGCGAGCGGCCGGACGGGCTGGTGCTCGAGGGCGGGCAGATCTTCGGCAAGGGCGGGCTGACGCGGGCGGTCGACGTCATGGTCGACGGCCTCTCGGGCCCGCGCAGCGGCGAGAAGGTCTACGAGCTGTACGGCAGCCGCTCCGCCGTCGAGGAGGAGCTGCGCAACATCCGGATCACCGACGTGGCGACGGCGCTGAAAGTGCCGCGGCCGATGTTGTAGAGTCGGGCCAGTGCTCACTCCACTCGAGACGATCCTCCTCGCCGCGCTCCTCGTGCTGCTGATGGCCGGCATGGGCGCGAGCCTGACGACCGGGGACTTCCGCGAGGTCGCCCGGCGGCCGCGCGGGCCGCTGATCGGGCTGCTGTCGCAGTACGGGTGGATGCCGCTGATCGCGTTCTGCCTGTGCAAGGCGCTCGATCTGCCGGCGGACCTGGCGATCTCGCTGATCGTGGTCGGGTGTACGCCGGGCGGGACGACGTCCAACTTGTTCACGTACTTCGCCCGCGCCGACGTCGCGCTGAGCGTGACGATGACGTCGCTGTCGACGATCGCCGCGGTCGTGCTGATGCCGCTGTCGCTGTACATCTACGCGACCGGCTACGCGCAGGCCGGCCTCAAGATCCCGTACGGCAACATCACCTCGACGCTCGCGGTGATGCTCGTGCCGCTCGCGCTCGGGATGACGCTGCGGGCCCGACGGCCGCGGGCCGCGGCGGTGCTCGAGCGCGTCGGCGGCGTCGCGGGCATCGGTGTGCTCGCGCTGCTGATCGCGTCGGGGTTGTGGCATAACCTCGACCTGCTGCGCGCGACCACCGGGACGATGGTCGCGGCGGCGCTCGGCCTCGGGGTGCTCGGCTTCGGGCTCGGCTACCTCGGGGCCCGGGCGATGAAGCTCCCGGAGGGCCAGCGCCGGGCGGTCGCGTTCGAGACCGGGATTCAAAACAGCCCGCTGGCGCTCGGCATCCTCGTCGCGTCGTTCCCGGGCGCCGAGCAGCCGCGCATGCTGTGGCTGCCGCTGCTGTACGCGCTGCTGGTGCTGGTCTCCGCGTCGGTGCTGACGCTGGTGTTTCGCCGGTGGCGGCCGCGGACCTGAAGGGCCGCGGCCGACCGGTGGCGGGAGGCCGACTCAGCCCTTCATCGAGCGGGCGAAGGCGGGACGGCCGGTGCAGCGGCCGAGCCAGGCCTGGAGGTTGCGGTACGGCGAGGCGTCGAGCTTGCCGAACTCGAGGCCCCAGCCGAGCACCGAGGTGAGGTCGAGGTCGGCGAGGGTGAAGGCCGGGCCGGTGAGGTACGCGCGGTCGGCGAGGCGGTCGTCGAGGATCTTCAGGAGGCCGCCGATCTCCTCGCGGGTGACCTCGGCGACGCGGGCGTTCTGCTGGTCCTTCGGAAAATAGTCGTTGGTGTTCTGCATGTACTTGAACACGGCGCCGGCGAGGGTGACCTGACCCCAGACCAGCCAGGTCAGGGCCTGCAGGTGCTCGGACGAGCCGAGCTGCGGCCACAGCCCCCTGGCGACGCCGTGGCGCTCGCCGAGCGCGATCTGGATCGCGACCGACTCGAACATCGGCGTGCCGTCGAGGACGAGCGTCGGGACCTTGCCGTTGGGGTTGAGCGCGAGGAACTCGGGCTTCCGCTGGTCGCCGGCGCGGAGGTCGAGGGTGACCGTCTCGTGCGGGACGCCGAGCTCCTCGAGCGCCCAGTGGATGCGGGTGGCGTTGGACTGCGGGGAGTAATAGAACGTGATCGACATGGGGGGATGCTCCGCGGAGCTTGTATACAATTTCGCGCGCGGCCGCCAGCGGGCCGTAGCGATTGCTACAGGCTGAAATTGACGCCGAACAGCGCGCTCAGGGTGTGGATATCGAACTTGGGGTTGGCGGTGTCGCCGTCGCGACGAAACCCGCGGATCGGGTCGAGTTTATAGATGATCTCGAGGGCCAGGCGGGTCCGCTCCGACACCTTGCCCTCGAAGCCGACGCTGAGGCGCGTCAGGTGGCCGATGCCGCGGCCGTCGACGCCGATCACGAACGCCTGGATCGCGCCGAGGCCGTAGGCGAAGAACGGGTGGACCTTGAGCTTCGGCGCGAGGTGATGGCGCACGAGCAGGCCGTACTCGATCGTCAACAGGTGCCGGCGCTCGTCGCTCCCGGGGTAGAAGTTGAGCCCCGCCAGGAACCCGACGTAGGTCGGCCACCCGCCCGGCTGCAGGCCGCCGACCTGCCAGCCGTAGTCGAACAGGAAGCTCGCCCCGTGCGGCTTGACCCGCCTGTCGTCGGCGCGCATCGGCAGGTAGTTGACCGGGTTCCACGCGTAGCCGACCCACACGCCGATCGAGCGCGGGGCTCGGCGCCGCACGAGCGGGCCCGCGGGGCCGGTCTGCGCGGGCGGGCTGGCCACGGGCACCGGCTGCGTCGGCGGGGGGCTGGCCGAAGGGACAGGTTGCGGGGGGCTGTCCGCAGGGACAGGTTGCGCCGCGGGTTGCTCGGGCGCGGGGGCGGGCTGCGCGGGGGTCACGAACGCGGGGCCCGAGCTGTCCGAAGGACCAGGTTGCGGCGCCTGTGCATCGGCGGTGGGAGCTGCGAGCGCGGCGGCCAGCATCGTGACCAGCGCGAGCGTCGTACATGGAGCGGAGCCCTCGTGTCGCATGGGGGCGCGAAGGTACGCGTCGTCGCGCGGGCTGTATATGGGTGCGTGCGGTGGGCGTGCCCGGGGTGCGTGCGGTGGGCGTGCCCGGGGCGCGCGGGCGATGGGCGTGCCTGGAGTCCGCGGGGCGAGGGCGGTGTGGGCGACGGGGGGGCCGACGGAACGTGGGTCCCTCGCGGCCGCCGGGTACCCCGTGGCACGTGCTCGACCCCTCGGGCTGCGATGGTCGGGTGTGGGGCGCGCGGCGCCCTCCTGCCGGTTCGATGACGATGGGTCTGCGCGCGAGCCACGGGGACCCCGCCCCGGCTGCGTCCCACCCGTCGGCCCCTCGCCCGTCGTGCGGCACCGTCTGCGCCCCGCTCCTCGCCGGACGGCCATCGGCTCGCGCAGCGCGTCGCACATGCACGCGAGGAGCAGCTCGCGGAGCGCGTCGTGCATGCGCGTGGGGAGCGGCTCGCGGAGCGCGTCACGTGTGCGCGCAGATCCGGGATGTGCACGCGCTGCGCCACCTTGCAGCGACCTCGAGGCTGTCTGTTCACGAGCCGATGGCCGCCGGGCGAGGAGCGGGGCGCAGACGGTGTGACTCGACGGGCGAGGGGCCGACGGGTGGGACGCAGCCGGGGCGGGGTCCCCGTGGCTCGCGCGCAGACCCATCGTCATCGATACGGCAGG
>Ga0075163_10001091_pt1 | contig 36179 bp, 25 predicted proteins | sample JI1023141ADNA_FD_71478 | JGI IMG/M metagenome (GOLD analysis project Ga0075163, IMG submission 71478) | Wastewater effluent complex algal communities from Wisconsin, to seasonally profile nutrient transformation and Carbon sequestration -... | ecosystem: Engineered > WWTP > Effluent > Algae...
ACTGTGGAGCGGGCCAGTGCCAGACCTGGGCTTCCTGGTAGCGCTGTATGCGGGCCTGCACTGTCGTCTGGCGGGAGGGCCGGTGGCCATGCAGCGCGACGCGCGTCCCGAGGCAATGGCCGGCCTCGGCGCGACGCTTGGCTACCTGCTGGATGTCGTGGGCGGCACGCCGCGCGGCCTGCAGGCCCTGGCCTGCGCGCTGTGGCTGCTGGGTCTGCGCGCCGTGGCCAACCGCCTGATGGTGCGCGGCATGCGGGCCGTGATGGGCGTGGCGGCGCTGACCCTGCTGCTGTTTCGGCTGACCTTGTGGATGCTCCACGTCGCATTTACCGCTGAGCTGGAGTGGAACGGACTCGGCAGTGCGGTCGGCGAGGCGATCTCGACGGGACTTTTCGCCCCGCTCGCGTTCGCAGCGCTGCGCCGGATGGACTCGTGGCTGTGGCGCGACCCGCGCATGCAGAGAGGAGGGCTCGCCTATGAGAGTGCGGACGCGAAGCGGTAGGCTGCGCTTTGACGAGCGCCTCGGCCTTCCCGTCGGCGCGCTGCCGGGCGGCATCGCGGATCCGCTGGCGCCTGCCGACAGCGGCACCGAGCTGGCCAAGATGCCGGTCACTCGCGATAGCGCCTTGCGCATCGCTGCGGCCCTGGTCGTGCTCACCTTCCTCGCGCTGATCGGGCGCCTTGTTTACCTTCAGGTTTATCTTGGCGAAGCCTATTACCAAAAAAGCACCAGCAACTTCATAAAAGAGCGCGACTGGCCGGCCGTGCGCGGTCAGATCCGCGATCGGCATGGCAAGGTCCTCGTCGAGAACCACCCGGCCTACAGCGTCTACGTGACGCCGCAGTTCATCAATGCGGACGTGCTGAGCCGGCTGCGCCGCGACCTGGAGCTCAACGAGGAGCAGTTCGGGGCGCTCAAGGGGCGCATCGACAGTCGCCGCCAGGGCAAGGAGCGCAGCCAGATGATGCTCATTGCCGAGCACATCAGCCGCGATCAGATGGCGCTCCTGGAGTCGGAGAAGCAGGATCTGCTGGGCGTTGATCTGGTGGCGCGGGCGCATCGCCTGTATCCGCATGAGACGCTGGCTGCGCACCTGCTGGGCTACCTGAACCAGGTCGGCCCCGATGACCTGCGGCACGGCTACAAGCCCGGTGAATACGTCGGTCGCTCGGGCATTGAGCGGCTGCTGGAGCCGGCGCTACGTGGTATGCCAGGTTACGAAAAAATCGTTGTCGACGCCTATGGCCGCAAGAAAAATGACCGCGAGCTGGGCGAGCTGGCGCGTCTGCTGCCTCCGGATCTGAAGCACGAGCCGCTGCCGGGAAACCATGCGGTCTTGACGATCGATCTAGGCATGCAGGAGATCGTGGAGCGCGCGCTCAGCAAGCACCGCTCGGCCTCGGCCGTGGTCATCGAGGCGGACACGGGCAAGGTGCTGGCGATCGCCTCGCACCCGAGTCCCGATCCCAACATGCTGACCGGTCGGCTGACGCGCGCCGAAGCGCAGCGGCTTGAGAGCGATCCCTACCACCCGCTGCTCGATAAGGCCCTGCGCGAGAGCTACTACCCGGGCTCGACGTTCAAGATCGTGCCGGCGCTGGCGGCGCTGGAGGAGAACCTGGTCGACCCCAACGTGCGGGTGCCCTGCCACGGACGCTACGAGCTCGGCCGGCACGTCTTTCACTGCATGAAGGCGCACGGCCCCGTGAACATGCAGGAGGCCATCGCGCAGTCGTGCAACGTCTACTTCTACCACCTGGCCGAAAAGGTCGGCCTGGAGCGGATGGCGCAGGTCGCGGCGGCGTTCGGCTTTGGCGAGAAGCTCGATCTGGGGCTCGGTGAGACGAGCGGCTTTGTGCCAACGCTGGATTATTACAAGAAAAACGGCGGCTTCCGCGGCGGCTATGCGCTCAACACGGCGCTCGGGCAGGGTGCGGTGCGCAGCAGCGTCTTGCAGCTGGCGCTCGCCTACGCGGCGCTGGGCAATGGCGGCAAGCTCTATCGGCCCATGCTGGTCGAGCGGATCGAGAAGCCGTCCGGCGAGCTGGTCGAGCAGTTCCAGCCGGCGCTGCGCGGCCTGGTGCCGGCCTCGCCCGAGTCGCTGGAGCGGCTGCGGCGGGGTCTGGTCGATGTGCTGGCAGATCCCAAGGGAACGGCCAGCAGCGCCAATGTGCCGGGGCTCGATATTGCCGGCAAGAGCGGCACCGCGCAGGTGCGCAAGAACCGCCGCGGCGAGTCGACCGGCTGGGATACGGCCAACGATCATGCTTGGTTCGTCGGGTTTTCGCCATCGCGGCGGGCCAAGATCGCGGTGGCGGTGCTCATCGAGCACGGTGGACTGGGCGGGCACGTGGCGGCACCCACTGCGCTTGAGATCATTCGCGGCTACTTCGACGAGGTCTCGCCCGAAGATCGGCCGCGACTCTACCTGTCGGGAGCGCCGCAGCCGACGCTGCACACCACGCTTCCGACTGCGAGCGGCGCCCAGTAGCGCTAGCTCGCGGTAGGGCTGGAGCCGCCCAGAAACTCCCGGGCAGCGCCGAAAAGTGCCGGTGCAGCCTCGATATAGGGCACATGGCCGCAGTCGGCCAGCCGCACGAACTGAGCGCCCAGGAGCTGCGCCGTCTCGGCGGCGGTGGCAACCGGGATGATGTCGTCCTCGCCGTGGATGACCAGCGCCGGGATGTGACTCAGAGACGGCAGCTGGCTGCGCAGATCGTAGTCGCCCAGGCTCTGCCAGATCGCCTGCTCGACGCGCTGCGGGATACGAAACGGGGTGAGCTCCAGGGCGCGACGCGGATCGACGAAGTAGCCGGACACTGCGAGCGCAAAGCGATATTGGCGGGCCTGTTCCGGATCGGCCGGCGGTGGCTCCAGCAGCTCACGCCGCAGCGCCTGGACCTGCGGCCGCTGTCCGGCGGCGACGAAGCGACGCTGATACTCGGCGCGTGCCGCGGCATAGGTCGGCGCCGGCGAGATCAGCAGCAGCCGCTCCACCCGGTCGGGATGCGCCAACGCGTAGAGCAGCGCGAGCAGCCCACCCCATGAGTAGCCCCCCAGGGTCAGCTGCGAAACCCCGAGCCAGGTGCGCACAGCTTCGAGGTCTTCGACCTGCCTCTCATAGCCGGCGGGCGCCGAGTCAGCGTCCAGCGGCGAGCGCTCGCTGCCACGCTGATCGTAATAGACCAGCCGGCGCCCCGGCGAGCCTTGCGCCAGGGCATCGCAGTAGGGCTGCAGGTAGCGCGCTCCCGCCGCGGGGCCGCCGTGAAGCAGCACCAGTGGCTCGGCAGCATCGGAGCCGCGCGTCTCGATAAAGAGGCGCGCGCCGGGAACGGGAAGTTCGTGGGTGGACACTGGGGAGGGGCGGGCTAGGCGGCGCGGCCGGCCAGGAAGCGGGCGATCGGCCGCAGGAACGGAACGCTCGCCGAGACGAGCAGCCCAGCCGCGGTCAGGCCCATCAGGTGCAGCAGGCCGTAGGACATGAAGGGCGGCATGAAGCTCGCAATGGCGCCGCTTGCGTGGGTGTGGGCCAGCATCGGCCACGGCAGCAGCAGGCCAGCGCCCAGGAGCGCCAGCACGCCGGCGGTGCGCAGCCGCAGAAGACCCACGATGCCGAACACGCCCAGAGCGGCCAGCCAGAGGCCCTCGCTGCCCTCGCGGGGAGCAAGCGCGATGACGATCAGGGTCGGCAGGCTGGTCGCGGCGCGGGTCACCGACTGACGGACGCGCAGCACAGCCTTATCATCAAGGCCCAGGCGCTTGCGCCACTCGGGCTTGGCGTCGAACTCCTCGACGAGCTTCTGACCCTGCAAGAACAGCACGATGATTCCGTGCGTGATGCCGTAAAAAGCCATCACCGGCTCGATGGTGCGCTGCGTCACGATGGTCCAGAAGGCCAGGGTTACGCCCGAGTAGCCGAGCCCCATCGCGACCCAGCGCGCCCAGAACCAGCCGGCCCCAAGCGCAAAGAAGCTGATGCCGTAGCAGGCGCCGAGGGCCGCAAAGCAGGCCCACCAGGCGCGCAGCTCGGGCTGATCAGGCGGTGCATTGTTGAGCAGCAGCGACAGCAGCCCGAAAAACGCCGTGTAGAACGCCAGACAGACAAGAGCACAGGCCTTTCGCTCACCGGCGAGGCCAAACGGTTTGTCGAGAATTTCCATCGCTGCTCCTAACGTTCGCGTCTTTGATGACGTCTTTGGCAAAGATTACCTGATCTGCGCGCTGAGCAGTAGCTCAGCCGCCGTCGGCAGTCGGAGGCCGCGGCGGACGGCTGGGATCGGTCTCGGTCAGCACCCAGCGCAGATAGGGCTCGTTGACGTGGCTGGGGTTGAGGGTGACGAGCTCGGGAACTTCATAGGGATGCAGCTCGGTGAGCCGGGTCAGCATCTCGGCGTGGCGGGCCTTCTGGGTCTTGATGAGGCACAGCACCTCGCCGCCATTTACCACCTGACCGTTCCAGCGGTAGATCGATCGCACGTCGCGCAGGATGTTGACGCAAGCGCAGAGGTCCTCACCGACGAGGATCTGCGCCGCCTGACCCGCGTCGTCCGCATTCGGAAACGTGCAGAGGACGATGACGAGCTCACCTTCACCCGGGGCTGCGGCAGTTGTGGTGGTCGACATGATTCCCCCAGTTTAGCGCGTCTAGCTGGAAGAGGTCTGCCGCCGCTCGCGTCGCGTCCGCCAATAGCCGATGATGGCGGGCAGCAGCGACATGAACACGACGACAAGAATGACCTTTTCGATGTGCCGCTCGATCTTGACGCCAAACAGGCGCTCGAAGAAGTTGCCGAGGAAATAGCCGATAAACGTCATCGAGATGACCCAGGCAGCGCCGCCAATGACGTTGTAACCGGCAAAGCGGCGATAGCTCATCTGCGCCGCGCCGGCCACCACGGGAACAAAGGTGCGCAAAAGGGGCACAAAGCGCGCCAGGATGATGGCGCCGCCACCGTGGCGCTCGTAAAAGTCGTGCGCATCGCGCAGATGCTGGGGATTGAACAGACGCGAGCGCGGCCGATTGAACAGGCGCGGCCCGGCCCGCCGGCCGATGTAGTAGCTCAGCGCATCGCCCAGCACCGCCATCGGTATGAGCAGCAGGTTCATCGTCGCCAGATCGAGGCTGCCGCGCGCCGCATACAGGCCGGCGGTCACGAGCAGCGAGTCGCCGGGCAGGAAGAAGACCAGGGCCCCCGTCTCAAGAAAGACGATCAGGCCCAGCAGGAGGAGCGGATAGCCGCTGAGCTGGATGAGCTCGTCGGGGTTGCGGATGATGTGTAGGAGCCAGGATAGGAATGCCATCGCCGTCGTGGGAACCTCGAAGGCATTGCCTATACCACAGCCAGCGCAGGGGGGAAACGGCAGGCGGCGGCCTAAGCAGCCGATTCGTCCTTGTGACCGCCGGCGTGCGCTCCGCCGTGAAAAGCCAGCAGCTCATCCGGCGAGAGCATCTGAAGGAGCTCGTGACGCACCACCGCGTCGGCGCGATTGAGCGCGGCGATCGTTCGGGGACCGATCTTGCCATCGACATCGTTGTGGTGCTTGCCGTCCTTCTCGTAGAGGCCCATGTCGCGCAGGACCTGCTGCGCCGCCCGGATCCCCGGCTTGGTTCCCTTGTGGCCGGCGTCGCTGGAGCCATCGCCATGATGCTCGGCCGGCTTCTTGTGATCGCCGTGGCCGTGAGTGTGGCCATTGTGGGCACTGGGCGCGGGGCCGTCGGCGTAGTGAGCCATGACCTCGGCAGCCTTGGATGAATCCACCGCCGCCGCCGGTGCCGCAGCGGGCGCGGCGGCTGTCTCTGCGGGCGGAGGCGCGGCGGCAGCGGGCTTGTCGCGCACTGCATAATCTTCGTCGCCAATGGACCATTCAAGGCCGCTGCTGCGGTTTCCCTTGTCCACATTCTTGATATGAGTAGCCATCATTAGCCTCCAAAAATTGACAGTCGGCCAGGCCCAGCGAGAAAAGACGCGCAGGCTATCAATTATCTTATCTGCTCCCACAGCCGCTGGGTTGCCTCTGTGGGCACGTTTCCAGCCAGCAGCCCGCAAGGGCCCTCTCCCGTGGCTAGCAAACTCATCAATGACTCGATATCGATCCACTCCCAGGGCCGAACCCTAGGCCTGTTCTTTCTTGCATACATCTCCTTTCACTGTGGTAGGGTCCCGCCTCGGAGGAATCAGTCATGTTTAAGCGTCTTCTCGACATCTCCCTTCCGGGCCTGCTCTGCGCAGCGCTCGTCGTCTCTGCATGCCATCACGAGCCCCCCATGAGCGATGGCGGCGCCGGCGACATGGCGACGGGAGAGCCCGATCTGGCCACGCCGCCCCCGGTGGATCTGGCCCCGTGCAACCCCGCTGATCCCGGCTGTCCGCAGCCTGATATGTCCAAGCCCCCAGGCGATATGAACACTCCGCCGGCTGACATGGTCACGCCGCCGACCGACATGCCCAAGCCGCCGGCCGACATGGTCACGCCGCCGACCGACATGACCATGACCACCGACGGTGGTCGCACCGATATGACCACCCCGCCCACCGACGGCGGCCGCACCGATATGACCACCCCGCCCACCGACGGTGGCAGCGGCGCGGGTGGCATCGGCGATCCCTGCACGGCCGACACCGACTGCAAGGTTGGCGGAATGCCCACCTGCTGGAAGGCGAACGTCCTCAACAACACCCTCAACCCGCCCACGCCCGGTGGCTACTGCTCGGCCAAGTGCACGGCCGACACCGACTGCGGCAGCGGCAACAAGTGCATCAGCCTCGGCACCGACAAGTACTGCCTCAAGGGCTGCGCCGATGCGGTCACCTGCCGCCACTCCGGCTATGCCTGCGCATTCATCGGCAACGGCGTCTGCTACCCCGACACCATCTTCGACTGCGATCCCAAGGCCGGAACCGGCACCTGCACCGAGGCCGGCACCGGCAAGGCGGGCGGCTGTCTGCGCGGGGCGTTCGAGGACAAGGGCAACTGCCAGGCCAGCTGCGCGATCGGTCCCGGCACCTGCGCTGACCTCGGCGGCCGCAAGCGCCAGTGCATCTACTACGACATGACGCGCGACGGCTTCTCCGACACCTACAAGGGCCTCATCTGCGCCTCGCAGGTTGCGATGCCCAAGGCCACCGGCGCCATGTGCAGCTACCTCAACGAGTGCGTGGACGGCGACGAGTGCTCGCCGATAGATGGCACCTGTCGCGTGATGTGCGGCAAGAGCGGCTCGCCGGCCTGCGCCATGGGCACCTGCCAGGACGACCTGATGTCGCCCTCGGGCAGCGCCGGCCTCTGTCGCTAACTGCATCACCCCCCTCCCCTCTTTCACCTCCCCCACCATGACAGCTGAGACCTCGCCAGGGCCGGGGGTTGCCGCTCCGGCGGCCCCCACCTGCACCATCGCGACCTGGAACGTCAACTCGCTGCGCATGCGCCAGGAGCGCCTGCTCGCCTGGCTGCAAGCCAACCGCCCGGATGTGCTGTGCCTGCAAGAGATCAAGATGCAGGAGAGCGACTTCCCGGTCATGGAGTTCCAGGGCGCCGGCTACCACGCCATCGCCTCGGGCCAGAAGACCTACAACGGGGTGGCGATCCTCTCGCGCATCGAGCACGGGGCGCCCACCGACATCCGCGTCGGCATGCAGGATGACGACAGCACCGACACCGCGGCGCGGCTCATCGCAGCGACCATCCCGGGGCTGGGTCTGCGCGTCGGCTCGGTGTACGTCCCCAACGGGCAGACCATCGACTCGGACAAGTACGTCTACAAGCTGCGCTGGCTGGAGCGGCTGCGGGCCTACCTCGATCGGCACCACAGCCCCAGCGAGCCGCTGCTGCTCGGCGGCGACTTCAACATCGCCCCTGCCGACCGCGACGTCTACGACCCCGAGGGCTGGCGCGACAGCGTCATCTGCCACACGGCGGCGCGAAAGGGGCTCGAAAAGCTGTTCGAGTTCGGCCTGTTCGACTCGCTGCGGCAGGTTGAGCCCACGGCGCAGATCTACACCTACTGGGACTACCGCATGCTCGCGTTCCCCAAGAACCTCGGGCTGCGGATCGACCACATCCTCTGCACGGCGCCGCTCCTGGCCCGCTGTCAGGCGGCTCGCGTCGATCGGGCTGCCCGCAAGGGCGAGAAGCCGTCCGATCACGCCCCGCTGCTGCTGACGCTCAGCCGCTAATTGCCGCCATTCAGACGCTTCGTGAGCGCCTCCACGGTGGCCTGAAGGGCTGTACCGCGGCGCAGACACGTCCAGCAGTCGTTCTGGCCCCCCGGACCGCAGCCCGTGGTGTTCTGGAGCCGCGCCAGGTAGGTCAGCGTCCGCGAGTCGCCCTGCTGGCTGGCCCGCCGCAGCAGCGCGCGCTTGTCCTCGCACCGCTGGGCCGCCCGCATATCCAGGAGTATCAGCGTCGGCTCGGAGGCCAGCGCCCGCGTGGTGCCCTTCTGGAGGCTGGCGGTCAGCTTGCTGTGCCACGGCTCCATGGTCGTGCGCTCGGCCAGCTCGCTGAGCTCGCTTACGCCCTTGTCGCCCAGCGAGGCCTCCAGCATCGCGATGGCCGTGTCGGAGGTCTCGGGCAGGAGCGTCGCAGCCGAGACAATCTGCACCATCTCGTCGTCGGCGGCCATGGTCGCATCCAGCTTGGCCAGGCTGCCCACTGCCCGCAGCGCCGCGGCATAGTTTTTCCGCGCGGCATGCGCCTTGGCCAGCATGCGAAAGATGCGCGAATCATTGGGATACTTGGCGGCCAGCTTTTCCAGATCGCGCGCGCCGCCGCTGACGCTCTTTTCCATCTCCTTGTCGGAGGCGAAGCCCGGCATCGCGCCCACCGTGGCTCCCGTCGAGGCAGAATCGCCGCCGGAGAAGATCAGGACCAGCAGCAGGATCAGCACCGGCAGGCCGAGCACCGCACCCATGGCAAGGCCAAGGAGGCGCTGCGAGATGCCGCGGTGCTTCTCGGGGAGCTTCGAGCGCACGAATCCGAGCAGCTTGCCCCAGTAGACCGGGGCGTGCGTGCGCACCGCTGTCCAGAGGCGCAGCGACACGTCTTTGATCTTCGGCCAGGCGACTCCGCGCCACCAGCCCACAGCCTCCTGGCCGGCATCGCGCACCCGCTCGCCCAGCGTCGGCGGCGGCGCCGGGGTCAGCACGGCAACGGCCGCGGCCTCGGGCTGCATGACCTGTAGATCCATGCTGCTCGGCGCTCGGAGCTTGGGCGGCGCTTTCTCGTCGACCAGGGACTTGCCGACCGACGCCGCGGCCCCCGACGGAGTGTTGGCTCCGAACTGCGCGGCCAGGCCGCCGATGCTCGGGCCGTCGTTGGCCTTGTCGGCCTCGGCCAGGGTGTTGAGATCCTTGAGCGCCAGCGCCAGCGACTCGCCATCCGGCGCCGATTGATCGGCGTTCGGCTGGCTGAAGTTTCTCGCCTGCGTCTGGGCGTTGCCGATGCCGCTGTGCGACTTGAGGGCCGGCGGCTCCTCGCCAGCCACCACCGTCACCTTCTGATTGACCGCGGCCGAAGGGCGCGGTCCGGGGGCTGGCCCTTTGATCCGAACCGTCGGTGAGCTGGGATCGTATTTCAAGCCCTCGGCGATGACCAGGCCGTCGATCGCCTCCAGCAGCGCCTTGGCATTGTCGTAGCGCTTGTCGGGCTGCTTTTCGAGCAGCCGCATCACCAGCGCCTCCAGCGCCGGCGAAATCTTGAGGCCCGGCACCCGATCCTTCATCGGCGGGACCTTGGCGACCACGTGCTGGCGAAGCAGCGCCGCCGAGTCATCGCCGTCGAAAGGCAGGCAGCCGGTGACCATCTCGTAGAGCAGCACGCCCACGGCATACAGGTCGGTGCGCCCATCGACCTCGCCGCCTGCGGCCTGCTCGGGTGCCATGTAAGCCGGAGTACCAAAAACAGCCCCAAAGCGGGTCATGACCTCGCCGTGCGGACCGCCGCTGGAGTTTTCGAGCAGCGCCCGCACCGACAGCTTGGCCAGCCCGAAGTCGAGCACCTTGACGACGTTCTCGTCGCCATCGCGCGACACCAGCATGATGTTTTCGGGCTTGAGGTCGCGGTGGATGATGTCCATCCCGTGGGCTCGCACGAGCGCGCTCGTCACCTGCCGGGTGATGTGCAGCGCCAGCGGCGGCGGCAGCGGGCCATAGGCCAGCTTGTCGCGCAGGCACTGTCCGTCGATGTACTCAAGCACGACATACAGCGCCCCATCCTCGGTGCGCCCCGAGTCGGTGGCCGCCACGACGTTCGGATGGTCGATGTGGGCCGCTGCCAGCGCCTCGCGCTCGAAGCGCCCCACCATCTCGGGGTTCTTCATCATCTGGTCGTTCAGCACCTTGAGCGCCATCCGCTTGCGGATGACGGTGTGCTCGACCAGAAACACCGCGCCCATTCCCCCTTCACCGATGAGGGAGAGCACCCTGTAACGGCCGCCGATCGTAACACCGATCAGACGACGAACCTGATCAAGAGCACTGCTGCTGCTGTCCGACGGGGAGCCCGTGGCGGGCGGATCCGGAGAGGCCATCGTCTCTAAGATACTTCAAGTAGGTACGTTGGAACACGAAACCTTATTAAACAGATGGGCTAGTCGTCGATCCGAAAGCGGAGCTGGGTCGCTTCGCCGAGGCGGATGATGTCGCCATCGCTCAAGCGCGTGGGTCCGGCGACGCGGCGGTCGTTAATGAAGATGCCGCTCGCTGCGTTCAGGTCGAAGATGGCGAAGCCGGCGCCGTCGCGCCGCAGCTCGCAGTGGACACCGCCCAGGCTGGGGTCGTCGGAGACGAGCAGCGTGTTGGGACCGCTGACGCTCTTGCCAATCATCAGGTTGGCCTCGACCTTGAAGCGCTGGCCGCCGAGTTGTCCGGCGCCGATGCCGATGAGGGTGGCGGTGTAGAGCCTCCTGCCCGGCATGATGGGCACCGTTGTGTAGCCAACAGGCGCACCTGGTGCGACACCCGGTGCGGCCCCCGGATAGGCGCCGGTTCCGGTGAGCGGCAGCGTGCCCTGCCGACCGGGCGCCGGGCCCACGGGCTGTCCGGAGCGCGCCACCCGACGCTTCAAGAGGATGAGCGCCCCGGTTGCAGCCAGCCACAGACCGACCAGCCCGCCCAGGATGCCCAGCACCCACTTCCACCAGGCCGACTTGGGCGGCGGCTCGACGCCGCTGAAGCTGAACGGCGCCGACTTGAGCTCGCCGCAGGCCAGCATCAGCGTTCCATTCAGCAGCGCGTCGTCATCGATCTTCTTGGCCGGAAACGAGATGACGCTGACCTGGCGCAGCTCGTCGGACAGCGCCGAAAACTGCTCTTTGAGGTTCTCGTCTTTTTGGGCCCAGCGGAAGGTTCCCGAGCTGCGCTTGGCCAGCTCGCCCAGGTTCAGGAGCGGGCCGCGATCGTCGCGGGGCGAGAACGCCACGGGAAACAGCGGCACGTTGCTGTGCTTGAGCAGATCGCCGACGCGGCGGAAGCTCTTGCGGTCCATGAGCTGGTTCAGCCCGTCGGACAGGACCACCATGACCTTGCGCGGCGGCGGGGCCGGCTTGCCGCTCTTGTCCTTGCCCGGCTGCACCTTGTTGAGCGCAGCGAGGCCGGCATTGATCGCGTTGAGCAGCTGGACGTCGCCCTGGTCGTCGGGGTTGATGTCATCGATGATCGAGGTAACCGCCGGCGCTGGCATGAAGGTCGGCTGCTGCTCGATGTCGTAGCCGAACAGGATGAGCTTCACCTTGGCGCGCGGCGGCAGCGACTCCAGAAACTCCTTGAGGGTGTCCTTGATCTTGTCGATCGCCGGGGCATAGAGCGCCGAGATCTCGACGAGCAGCGCGACATACAGATCCTGGCCTGAGCGCTCGAACGGCTCGAGCTTTTCGGCCCGCGCCACGACCTTGCCATTCACGAGCAGCCGAAAGTCGCGCGCCGGCCGCCCGGTGGTGACCTGCCCCTCCAGCTCGACGATGCCGCCGATGGCCTTGACCTGCCCTGCCTTGTCCTGCGCCGCCAGCTCCACCTTCTCAAGGCGGCAGTGTGGCTTGCTCGCCAGAGCCGAGCCAACGCGACCCACCAGCGCTAGGAGCGCACACACCAGGACAGCGGTGCCGCGCGCAGACCAGGAAGAAGGCATTGTTTATTGCATGGTAGCCCAACTCTTGGTCCCTGCTCCAGGGCCAATCCGTGGCCGGTCGCACGCCAGACGCAAGCGCGGGCAGCGGCTGCGCCAGGTGCGGCACAGGCTGAAATCGCAGGGAAATGTGGAGGAGAGGCAGGAGGCCACCCGACGGTGGCCTCAGGAAGACGCGGAGGTGATTAACCGGCGATCTTGCCGTTGAGGAGGAAGGCGATCAGCAGCGAGTAGATGACCAGCGACTCGATGAGCGCCAGGCCGAGGATCATCGGCGTGAACAGCTTGTCAGAGGCGCCGGGGTTGCGCGAGATGCCTTCGAGAGCGGCAGCAGCGGCGCGGCCCTGGCCGAGCGCGCCACCGAATGCGGCGATACCGAGGCCGATGGCGGCCGCGATGGCGTACCAACGGGAGTTTTCAGCCTTGACCAGCTCGGGACTGGACTGAGCGTGAGCTGCCGCGGTGGTGAGCAGGGTGAACAGCGTAGCCAGCGCTGCCAGGAAGTGCTTGTTGAGCTTGGTCGTCATAGTCAGGTTCCTCCTCGTGAGTTTTGCGCTGCGCGTCTGTTCGATGGTTGGTTCGAGGCGCAGCATTGTATAGAAACAAGAGCTCCGGATTCGCGGATGCGTTTAGTGTCCGTGGGCCGCGTGCGCATGCGCGTCGTGGCCATGTTCGGCATGGTCGTGGTCGTGGTCATGGTCGTGAACGGCCACTGCCATGTTGATGTACACCATCGTCAGCAGGCAGAAGACCAGCGTCTGGATGATGGCCACCAGCGTTCCCAGGATCAGGAACGGCACCGGCACGAGCAGCGGCACCAGGAAGAAGAACACGCCCACGACCTTGTGGTCGGAGACCATGTTGCCCATGAGCCGCAGCGACAGCGAAAGAGGCCGCGCCAGGTGCCCGATGAGCTCGATGGGAAGCATGATCCAGGCGAGCCACCAGATGGGCCCCATGAAGTGCTTCACGTAGTTCACGACGCCCTGGGCGCGGATGCCTTCGATGTGCGTGATGATGAAGACGGTGACCGCCAGCGCGACGTTGGTCTTGAGGGTCGCGGTCGGCGGCGCCATGCCCGGGATGAGCGACAGCACGTTGCTGAAGAAGATGAAGCACGCGAGCGTCCCGACCAGCGGCAGGTAGCGACGGGCATTCACCTCGCCCATGATGTTGGACATCAGGTTCCACAGCGAGTCGCCGAGCAGCTCGAACAGGTTGCGCAGCGAGAAGCGCGGAGGGGGAACGATGGCCGCCTCGCCTCCGCGCGCCATGGCGGACGAGAAGCTCAGCGCGCCGACGGTCGCAAAGATCAGCACCAGCAGCGCCGACAGGACGTGCGTCAGCGAGAAGTGGGACTCGGCGAACGGGCCGCCGGTAAAATAGAAGCCTTGGGTGGCGTTCTCGCGCCCCAGGTACTGCTTCAAGAACTCTTCCAGGTTGTGCAGACCCGGCAGCAGGTCAAACCACGTCGATTCCTCACCCATGGTGGTTGCGGTCTCCTTTCGCTCCCGTCATCGCGTACTCGATCGCGCGGGTGCAGATGGCAAGCGGAAGCAGCGACAGCCCGACAAGCAGCCAGAGCGGTGCCACCGGAAGATAGCGCAGCGTCACGAAAAGGAGCGCCGCGATAAGCCCAAGTTTGAACTGAAACGCCGCCAGGACCATGCCCAGCCGCAGCCGCGCACCCTCTGCGGCTCCGCGCGCGCCCCACTGACCCAGCACCGACAGCAGCTGCGAGTTCAGCACCGACAGCAGCGCCCCGCAGAGCGCCCCGAGCTGCGCCCGCGGGCTGCCCAGAAACAGCGACGCCAGCATCAGGCCCGCGCTCAACCGCAGCACCCAGCGCTCGACGGCGGGCAGGTGGTCGGCCGTCCCCATGGCGGGGGAGGCGTCGTTTATGGGCGTTGCATCAGTCACTGCGTGTTCTTCTGGTCGTTAAATCTTCTGGTCGTTGGATTTCTGGTCGCTGGATCTTTGGTCGCTAGATTTCTGGTCGCTAGATTTCTGTTCTTTGCGAAACGAATTAGCCAGGCGAATCAGCTCTTTAAAACCAGCGGCGATTCCCAATAACACGCCGACCATCATCAGCCAAGGGGCGGTGTGAAAGTGGCGGTCAGCCCAGTTTCCACCGGCAAAGCCGATGAAAATCGCACACCCGAAAAACAGCCCGAGATAGCTGTAGCGCAGCGCCTGCCCCCACGCTCCGGGGCCGGCCGGACTGCCGGTTGGGTTGGAAATCTTCTGTGGTTTTTCGTCGATGACCGCCGCCTCCCACGATGCTGCTGTGCAGCACCTCTAATAACTTGAGGAGCGCCTCTTTAGCACAGTCGCACAGCCCACGCAACCAGTACGATAGGAGCGCGGGCTAGAGCGCGACCGGCGACGCATTGTGAACTGGTAGCGGCTCGGCGAGCGTGCGGCTCGCGGCGGCCATGAAGGTAGCGCGCACCCGCTCGGGCAAGTCGCTGATCTTGCTGAGCAGGCTGCGCAGATAGTCGGGGCTCGCCTCGGTGACCGCAGTGCCGATGAAGCTGCCGGCCCCCAGCCGCAGCCGGCCGTCCCGACGGTCGCGGTAGATCCAGTAGGAGAAATCCTGCCACTCGGCCTCAAGCTGCGGCCGCAGCTGCTCCTGTAGGCGCAGGGCCTCGCTGACCACCGGCGGAATCAGCCCATCGTCAAGCAGCCGGAACAGCAGCGCTCCCGTGGCGCGGGCATCGTCGAGTGCCGAGTGGGCCCGCCCCGTATCGATGCCAAAGTGCAGGCAGATGTTTTCGAGCGACCGGCTGCGCAGGTGGCGCAGGTGCCAGCGCACAAACAGCATCGGATCGACAACGCGCTTGGGATCGATGTGAAAAGCGAACGGGATGCGGCGAAACTCGGCGTTGAGCAGCGGGACGTCGAAGCCGCCGGCGTTGTAGCCGACCAGCCAGGGCGCGCGCCCACCGTGCATGCGGCCGTCGAAGTAGGGCGAAAAGCGCGACGCGATGTCGGCAAAGGTCGGCTTGCTCTGCACATCGGCGTCCCAGATGCCGTGCACGGCGCTGGCCTCTGCCGGAATCGGGCGCCCGGGATTGATGCGCATACGCCGCTCGTTGGCAATCCGGCCCTCGGCGAAGCACACGGCGCCCAGCTCGACAACGCGATCCTCATCGGGGCACACACCGGTTGTCTCGGTGTCGAAGACAAAGCCAGGGAGCGTGTGAAAAGTGCCCGCGTGGTCTGCGTCTGAGTCGCCGTTCGGCATCGACGGGAAGTTTACGCCACAATCTCCGGCAACTGTCAAGACACAGTCCGGCAGCGCCCCATCTTGCAACCGGGGCTGGACGCGCGTGCGAGCTCGCCACCCGCTTGACAGCTGCGAAGGCATGGCTCAGCTTGGCTCCATGGTCCCGACCATTGTCCGCCGCCAGCCTGACTGCCTTGCCGCCAGCAGCCGCTCTGTTCGATGCTGCAGTCCCCCTTCGCGAGCCCCTGAGATGCAAAAACGCAGCGTGTGGTTGCTGGTCGCAGCAGCGCTGCCGCTGGCCCTGCTTGGAGCCACGGCATGCCGCCCGAACCGCACCGCGCTGCCCGCTCAAGCGCCCCCCGCGACCGCCTTGCAGCCGGTCAACGATCAGCCGCGGGAGCTCCCGCCCATCATCGGCGGCGGTCTGCCCGATGCGAAGGTCGATGCAGCGGTGCAGCTGGCATCAGCCGGTGTGGTGACCGGCGGGCTCACACCGTCGCAGCAGAGTCGCCGCACGCCCGTGGTCGATGCCGTGCAGCAGGCGGCTCCGGCCGTGGTCTCGGTGCTGACCGAGCAGCGTCCCCAGAACAATCCCTTCGGCTTTTTCGGGCTCGATGACGAGGAGGGCAGCGGCGGCGGACGCACTTCGCTGGGATCGGGCGTCATCGTCGATACGCACGGCCTGGTGGTCACCAACGAGCACGTGGTTGCAGGCGCCGCGCGCATCCGTGTGCAGCTGTCGGACGGACGCGAGCTGCCGGCCACCCTGGTGGGCGCAGATCAGTCGTTCGATCTGGCCGTGCTCAAGCTCGACAGCCCGGGGCGCGAGCTGCCGGCCCTGCGGCTTGGCACCGCCAATGACCTCATGATCGGCGAGACGGTCATCGCCATCGGCAACCCATTCGGGCTCTCGCACACCGTCACTTCGGGCGTCATCTCGGCCGTGCATCGCGTGGTGCGGACCAAGAACCGCACCTATGAAGACTTCATCCAGACCGACGCGCAGATAAACCCCGGCAACTCCGGCGGACCGCTGCTCAACATCCACGCGGAGCTCATCGGCATCAACACCGCCGTGCACTCGGGCGGCCCCGGAATCGGCTTCGCGATCCCCATCGATCGCGCCAAGACCATCATCAACGATCTTCTACAGTTCGGCCGGGTGCGCTACGGCTGGATCGGCATTCGCGCCGCCTCGCTACAGCAGCGACGCCGCGTGCCGGGCGTGGTCGTGGCCGAGGTCGAGGCCGGAAGCCCTGCCGCGCAGTCGGGCATCCAGCCGGGCGATGTCGTGGCGGCGGTCAACGACGAGCCGACCACCAGCGTCGACAGCTACTGGGATCGCATGCAGCACGTGCTGGCCGGCGACGAGGTGCGGCTGCGCCTGCTGCGCGGCGAGATCAAGCTGCGGGCCGGCACGCTCGATCCGAAGGACGTCTCGGCGCGCGCGCAGCGGCGGCTGGGACTGGATGTTGCCGATGCCGGCGGCCGGGCGGTCCTGGTGCGGCGCGTGGCCGCGGGCGGTATCGGCGATCGCATCGGATTTCAGCCCGGCGACGCCATCTTGCAGATCGGAGCCCGCTCCATCAAGAACAGCGGCGACTACCACAGCGCACTCGGCGAGATCCGCCCCGGCAGCGACACGGTCATGCTCGTGGTGCGCGGCCAGTACAGCTACTACGTCACGGTACCGCTCTAAAAATTTAAAACTCGAAGCCGAGGCCAGCTGAGACGGTGATGTCCGAGAGGTTGAGCTTGATGGCGTTGGTGCAGCCGCAGCCCTGAATCCAGGCGCCGTGCATCTCGGCAAAGAGGGTGACGCGGTTCAGGCCAATCTCTTTGTCGAGCGCGTAGGCCGAGCGCGGGTCGAGGGCACTGAGGTCGATAGCGAGCCCGGGATTGAACACCACCCCGACGGTCGAGCCCGAAGCTGCCTGCGTGATGGCATTGCCGCTTGCGTCCTTGCTGTTCACGTCTGAAACAAACGAGCCGCTGTTGCCAAACCACCAGATGTAGTAGCCGAGTCCCACTTTTACGTAGGGAATCAGGGGGATGCGGAAGCGCTTGTCGAGCACGTCGAAGCGATACACGGCCAGCAGCGACAGCGGCACGATGTTGAAGACGTTCTCATCGCCCGAAAAGCAGGAGTCGGGCGTCGCCAGATCAGCGCCGTTGGCAACGTAGGTGCGGCCGCCGGCGTTGTTGGACTTCACGGTGCAGAAGCTGGGCTTGGTGGGAGTGCCGACGTTGGTGAACGCGGGCGCGCTGCGGCGATAGTAGCCGGCCCCGAAGCCGATGCCGAGGATGCCGAAGCGGTTGAAGAACTGGTAGTCGATCTCGCCCAGGCTCAAGAGACCGCGGGAAGGGGCGGCGCCGGCCGGATCGGTGACGTCGCCAAACTGGTCCGAAAAAGGCGTGCGTCCGTCGAGACCGCTTGTCTGATCGAGAGCCGGTGCGTAGGGCGCAAACTTCACCTCGAACGCAAAGTGCTGCGGCGATTCGGCCCGCGCATCAGCGGCGAAAAGCGCCGGCAGCGCCGTCGCCAGGACCAGGAATCGGAGCATCCTCATTTCCCCCTCCCAGGGGCGGCCTGAGCCAGCCGGCGACGCCGACCACGACGCATGAGCAAGAGCCCGCTACCGGCGGCCATCATCGCCAGAGCACCGACGCTGAGCGGCCCTGCGGCGGCCTGGCAGCCAAAGCCGCCCGGACAGACGCCGTCCTTGCAGAAGGGCCCGAGCGGGCTCTGGGTCGGCTGCGGCACACCGACGGCAATCGCTGATGGAGCGGGATTGCCGCTTGGATCGATCGAGACCACCATCACCTCGTACTCACTGCCGTTTTCGAGGCCATCGACGCGCGCCGACAGGTCGGTGGCGGTGGCGCCAACCTTGTCCGAACAGATGAAGCGCCCGTCGACCACAAAGGGCGGCGCGGCAGCCGTGCCCAGATCCGCGGTGCCGCCGTCGGCAGTGCCGCCATCAGCAGTGCCGCCATCGTCGGTGCCCATGTCCACCCGCGGCAGCGGCTGCGTGCCCACCGAAGGGTCGGGGATGGTGTTGTCCATGATGCCCGGCAGCAGCGGCCGCCGATACAGCTGCCCATTGATGCAGGACGAAAACCAGAACTTCTTGTCGTTGATGAAGTCCTGCGACATCACCGGCACCGCAATGCCCTTCTTGCGACAGAGCACCTGATAGTACTCGATGCCCGAAGTTCCCTCGGGAATCGACCACGAGACGGTCAGCGCACCGTCGCCGCCGGTCAGAGACTTGAGCGTCGGCGCCTGCGGCGGATCGAGCTTGACGCTGAGCGGCAGCTGGCAGGTGACCGGACTGTTGTTGATATCGCCCAGGAAGACATAGGCGGTGCGGCTCAGCGTCCCCGACAGCGATGTCGGCGGCACGGTCTGATACGCAGGATCGCACGCATAGTCCCACGAAGTCGTACCCACCGGCTTCGGGTTGGTCAGCGCCTCGGAGGGCAGCGAGATCGGGAACAGCCCGCTGGAGGTAAAGTTGCTCGTGTTGATGACGGTCTTGCTGCCCGGCGGGCTGCTCTCGCTCAGCTGCTGGCACTGGGTGTTGTTCTGGGTGCGGGTCGTGGTGCTTGTGCAGTCGACCGCGCCCACCCATGCCGACGCTGCGGTGCTGCCCTCAAGACCGCGCGGCAGCGGCGTCGTCATCAGAAACAGCATCGCCAGGTCACGGCTGCGGCACTCGCACTCGGCGCGGCCAAAGACCGTGGTCGAGCTTGGCAGGGTCAGCGGGGTGCCGTCCTTCTGCACCAGCGCCATGCTCACCGTGCCGGACACCATCGCGGTGCCGATGCTCCCCGAGCAGGTGCCGCCCGTCGGCATGGTCATCTGCGCCCGCGCATCCCCCACCTGAGCCAGCACCGCGGCAGACCCCATGAACCCCAGGAGCGTAAGCGTTGGCATTGATCGCATGCGGCAGAAATCTCCCATGGCTGTGAGCATCAGCAATACGCGGACCAGCCTAGGCTAAAGATGCCCCGCTGTCGCCAAATGCCCCGCAGCCCCGAGTGGAAAGCCGGCAGCTGGCGACGCCCAGCGAGCCGAGGCCAGAGCCTCCGGGCTCGCGACAGCGTGACACCATGGCACCGTGGACCCGCGACATTCTGTCACTGTCATCGGCCAGACCCGGAGCAGCTCAGACCTGCTGCGGAGCCTCGCGGGACGCATCGTTGGCCAGATGGATGAGCACCACCGTGATGTTGTCGTCGCCGCCTCGGCTGTTGGCCATGTCGACCAGCACCCGCGGCGCCTCGCTGTACAGCTGGTTGGTCAGGACCTCGGACAGATCCGTGTCCTCGATGTAGTTCGACAGCCCATCGCTGCACAGGATCAGGCAGTCGCCGGCCTGCACCGGGTAGATCTGGCCGTCCACCTGCACCTCGCGCTCGAACCCGACCGAGCGCGTGATGATGTGGCGGAACCGCGACTCGCGCGCCTCCTGCTCGGTCAGAAGCCCCGCCTTGACCTGCTCGGCGACCCACGAGTGATCGTTGGTGATCTGCTGGACCTTGCCGTCCCGGTACAGGTAGCAGCGCGAGTCTCCGACGTGCGCCACATAGACGCGCGGCCCGTGAAACAGCAGCGACGTCAGCGTCGTCCCCATCCCCGAAAGGTCTGGATCGCTCTGCGCAGCGTCGAAGATCGCGGCGCCGGTGATGAACATGGCGCGCTGTAGCTGCCCCAGCACCTCGTCGCGCGGCGCCCCCCGCCGCGGCAGCACCAGCGAGTCGCGCAGCCGCTCCACCGCCATCCGGCTGGCCTTTTCACCCGCCCTATGTCCGCCCATTCCGTCGGCAACAGCAAACAGCCCAAGCTGCGGAGCTACCAGATAGCTGTCTTCATTGTGCTGACGCTTTCGGCCGACATCGGACATAGCGTACGGGATCATGCGCATGTCCATCCATTATCACGGCGGCCACCCGGACGGCAAAGTGAGAGAAGCGTGCAAATGCGCTTCTCTCTATCTCCAGACCAGCGCTCTTGATTTAGGCGGAGCGAACCTTGCCGATTGGGATGACTTCTGCAGCCTCCGCAGTTTTCTGGGCTGCATTTTTCTGCGCATGCAGCGCCCCCATCACCCCACCGATCGCTCGCCCGATCGCGGCTGGAGGCGCGGCCTGATGCTCGGCCACCGAGTCGACCGGACGGGCGCGCAGCCGCCGGGCCAGCTCCCCCAGCCCCGACTTCAGCCCGCTGCCCGCAGCGGTGCTAGACCCGGCACTTGAGTACATCCGCTCCAGCACTTCCACGCGCAGCGCCAGGTCTTCGGCAATGCGGCCCACGTTCCCGATCCAGATGTGATAGGTGTTTTCAATGGTCGGGCCAGAAACACCTTCGATCCAGTCGTGCAGCAGCAGGGCCCGCTTCATGGCGCGCAGCGTCTCGTGGCTCAGCTGGTTCGCCGGCTTGCGCAGCCAGCGGAACAGCGGCCGCTCGGCGAGCCCCCGCACCTCCGCCCGCTCGAGCAGCCGCGCCCCGTAGTCGATGAGCGGCTGTTCCGAGAGCAGCAGCGGCAGAGGCAGCGCCCCCGGCCCCAGCGACGCGATGCACACCGCCTCCAGCGGCGTCGGCGCCGGCGCCGCCAGGCTCGACTCCACCCAGCGCCCCCAGATCTGCGCCGTGCGCGGCGGCAGGCCGCACTCCACAGCAACCTGGCCCCAGGCGGTCAGCTTCAGACCCGCCTGGACCGGGATCACGCCAGCCGACCGCAGCTCCGCAACCGCCAGACTGACTGCCTTGGGCAGCTCTTCTTTGGATATAGTCCCATCAAGCCAGTCGACTACAGCCGCTTCGCTCTGCGCCACCCCGCTTCCGATCAGGCAGCCCACAGCATCCGACATCCCCGCCTGCGCCACCGGCGGCGCGGCCAGCCTCGCCCCAGCCGACTCGATGTAGCGCTGCCACAGCATCTCCGACTCGCCGCGCGTCCGCGCATACAGCAGCGTTCGCCGCTGCGCAGAGCCGCCCGCCAGCCGCGCGAGCTCGCGCGCATCCAGGTCGGCCCGCTGCCAGCGTCCGCTCTCCCGGTCGCGCTGCCAGCGCCACGAGGTGCTCACCACGACATTGGCAAACGGCGCCGTGGCCAGTTCGCCCTGCTCGGGCAAGAGCTCGCTCGTGCACAGCAGCCGCACCTCGCCGCTCATCACCGCCCGCTCGACCAGCCGGCGCTGCCGCGGCGTCAGATCCGGCGTGCAGATGGCGACCCCGCGCCGCAGCGTCTCGGCCAGCACCGCCTGCGCCCGCCCCGGCGCGGTGCCGGCCAGCTCGTCCAGCGCCCGCACCGCCGGGCTGCCCCAGCGCCCCAGCCCCGCGGCCAGCCGCTCGGCCATGCGCACGCAGCGGGCCGCATCGGGCCACACCACCAGCGTCTGCTGCCCCCGCCGCACCAGCTCGCCCAGCATGCCCAGCAGCGAGCCCGAGGTGCGCAGCGAGATGCCCAGATCCTCCTCGGCCCGCCCCTGCGGCGTCTGCGCCCGGTAGACGATGCGACCGCCGCCGAGCACGCCCAGCATCGCCGCCGGGGCCCGCTCGCCCACGATGAGCTCGGCGTCCAGCCGCTTGGACAGCGCCTCGGCGCCCTCCACGACCTCGCACAGGCCAATCAGCCGCGGCCCCGGCGCTCCGGCGCGCTTGCGGGCGCTCAGGTGGCGCAGCAGCAGCTCCATCATTGAATCTTGTCCAACATCAAGACCGTCCACGACCAGCAGCTCCAGCGCATCGAGCCGCTGCGGCTTGAGCACGAGCTGCCGGAGCTCCGCCGCGCTGCCGGGCTTGAGCAGCAGCGCCCGTTGACCGACATGCGCCGCATGCAGAACCGCCAGCTCGGCCAGCGTGCTCTTGCCCGCGCCCGGCCCGGCGGCGATGAGCAGGCTCTGGTCTCCGACCAGGATGCCGCGCCGAACCGACAGCACTTGCAGCGGCAGCAGCCGCTCGGGCATCACCGCACGCAGCGCTGCCAGTTCGCTTGGGACAAGGTCATACGCCACCAGATCATCTACCAGCATGCAGTCCTCTGGTTGGGGCCAGGAGCGCGCGGCTAGGGAGAGCCCCGGCCGGTGGTGCCAAAAAAGCCTTTGGCTTCGCTAGCTTAGAACGCTTTGGCGGCGCGACACAAGCACATTGCCATCGCCGTCGGTTCTGCCGCAGGGCTCGCGCGAACCGACGTTGACATTGAGGGCCTCGGCGAATATGTAGGTCCGATGAGGGCGGCATGAGAGTGAGTTGGCTCGGTCTCGCGGCTGCCACGGGCCTGGCGGCCTGGACGTGGATCTGGGCAGGCTCATGCTCCGGGCCATCGCAGCCCGAGAGCTGCCTGACCTCGACCGAGGCCTGTCCGCTCGGGACCTACTGCGATCCGCTCACCCAGCGCTGCGTCGACGAAAAGCTCGGACAGGCCGAGCACTGCCGGACCGCCGCCAACTGCCAGGACAGCGCTCGCCCCCTCTGCCCCGCCGGCTACTGCGTGCCCTGCACCGCGGTGCCCACGGCCGAAGCGGCGGACCAGGCCTGCCAGGCGCTGGGACAAGCGCGCGGCGAGCCCGAGCTGCGAACGTGCGTACGCGACGGAGCGCGCAAGGGCCAGTGCGGCGAGTGCCGAGCCGGCAGCGGCGGCGCCCCTGGATTTGCCTGCAACAGCGACGGAAAGCACCCCGACCGTCCCATCTGCGACAGCGGAACCTGCCGCCCCTGCCAGCTGCATCGCGAGTGCACCGAGTCGGGGCTCTGCAACGACGGCTCGGGCCTGCTTGATGCGACGATCTTTCCAGGCATCGAGATCGGACAGTGCGCCAGCGCCGCGCAGGTGCTCTTTGTCGACTCAGAGCACTGTCCACCCAGTGGAATCGGGGCCGAGGGTACCCGCGAGCGGCCCTTTTGCGATCTCCAGACTGCCGCTGCGCACGGGCGCTACCTCGTCGTTCTGCCTCGTCCCGGCCCGAGTCAGCCGCTGCCCTACCCGCCCCTGGTGCTGAGCGACGGAGTCCGCCGTGTCATCGTCGGACCGGGACGCGACGCCGGGCCCCTCCTCAGCAGCGCCGCCGTCAGCAAGGCCGGCACAGCCCTCACGCTCGTGGATCTGGAGCTCGACAGCCCCGGCAGCGGCGCCGCGCTCTCCTGCACGGCGGGAGCCCGGCTGAGCGTCATCCGCTCGATCATCGATCTGAGCAGCAAGGCCACCGTCGGCATCGACGCCTCCGGCTGCGACCGCATCGAGGTTGCCGAGAGCCTGGTGACCCGCAGCCAGGGACCTGCGATCCGCGTCGCTGGCGCCACCAAGAGCTACCGCATCGTCAACTCGCTCTTCAGCAACAACCTCGGACCCAGCGCCATTCAGCTCAGCGCTGCGGCCAGCGGGCAGTTCGCCTTCAACACCCTGGTCAACAACGGCATCCTCAGCGGGCCGCTGGCGCAAGATGGCGGCGCGGTCAGCTGCGAGGTCGGCGGCCAGCCGCTGCTCACCGACTCGATGATCGTGCAAAACGGCCGCAAGCCGGGCAGCGATGGGCGCGGCTTTCCGCTGGGCACGCAGTTCTTGGGACCGTGCCGGCTTCAGCGTGTCGTCGTCGGTCAAGATGCCGCAGCAAGCTCACCTGCAGACGGGCAGGCCATCGCTGCAATTCCAGATCTCGACAGTCGGCTGCGGCTGCTCGACACGCCCAACAACGCCAGCTGCTGCATCGATAAGGCGGGGCCATGCCAGGATCTGCCGACCGACTTTTTCGGCGCCCAGCGCCCGCTGGGCAAGGCCTGCGACATCGGAGCGCACGAGCTTCGTTAACCGCTTCCGCAGGTGCCTATCGATGCACTTATAGAAGCGATTATGGAAGGTCCTGGGCAGCTTGCGCGGCCGCGACCTCGCCGATGGGCAGCCGCAGGGGCGTGGCGACGATGAAGTCGAGTCCCCAGGCCAGGGCCCGCCGGGCCAGCGCCGGCTCCTGGCTGCCGGTCGCCAGCGCGGCGTTCAGCCCCACCAGCAGCTGTGGCCGGGCGGCGCGCAGCCGGCGCACCGACTCTCCCAGCGCCTCCAGCCGACCCGGCTCGGCGTCGAGCTCCAGCGACAGCAGCACAAACTTTTCGGGGCCGCCGGAACCCGCCAGCTCGTCCAGCGCCCGCGCATCGATGCACTCAGCGCCGCGCCAGCTCGTCTGCTCGCCGGGGCTCGAAAGCGCCAGCACGCCTCGGGGCGTCGAGCGCTCCCGCAGGATCACGCCGTCGGCGCCCAGCTCCTGGCCGAGCTGAGCTTCGAGCTCGCTGTCGACCAGCGCATACACGCGCAGCCGGCGCTCGGCGGCTGCCCACCGCCTGAGCTCGGCCAGATAGGAATCGCTCTGGATGTGGGCGACGGTGCGAGCGACCTCGCCGATGATGACCTCGCCGCTGTTGCCATCGATTGTGATGGTCTCGCCGTGGCGGATCGTGTGCTCGCGGGTCGACAGTGTCTGGCGGGCTTGGTCGATGCTGAGCGCACTGGCTCCGACGACGGCGCAGCGGCCGAGACCACGCGCCACGACGGCAGCGTGCGAGGTCATGCCGCCCCGCGCCGTCAGGACCCCGGCCGCCAGCCGGATGCCGCGGATGTCGTCAGAAGAGGTGTTGATGCGAACCAGGATTGCCGGGCCACCGGCGCGAACCAGCGCTTCCACCTCGGCGCACGAAAAAGCGACCTGACCGCTGGCCACTCCCGGCGAGGCGGGCAGCCCGCGCGCCAGCACCGTCCGCGGCGTCGCTGGCTCGATGGTGGGATGCAGCAGCTCGTGAAGACGCGCCGGCTCGACGCGGGCCAGCGCCGCCGCAGGCTTGAGCACTCCTTCGCGACACAGCTCGACGGCAATGCGCACCATGGCCCGGCCGCTGCGCTTTCCCACCCGCGTCTGGAGCAGCCAGAGTTCGCCCTCTTCAATGGTGAACTCCAGATCCTGAAGATCCCCCAGGTGCGACTCCAGCTTGCGACCCGCGGCGATGAGCCGCGCGAACGCGGTGGGCAGCCGCTGCTCAAGCTCGCTCAAGGCGCGCGGCATTGCGGTGCCACCGACGACATCTTCGCCCTGGGCACAGGGCAGATATTCCCCGTATGGCGTGGCCTCGCCCGTCGATGGATCGCGCGTAAACAGCACGCCGGTGGCAGAGTGCTCGCCGCGATTTCCAAACACCATCGCCTGAATCACCACCGCGGTGCCCAGCTCATCAGGGTGGCCCGGGGGGCGCTCCAGACCTTGCCAGCGTCGATACTCCTGGGCTCGCGGCGACTGAGCCGAGCGCAGCACGGCCTCGATGGCGGCCTTGAGCTGCGCGGCCGGGTCATCTGGCATCGGCGCGCCCGAGCGACCGCGAATCTCGTCGCGGAGCGCCGCGCACTCGGCCATCAGCGCAGCTGCTTCCGACTCGCTTTCAGACCCTGCGCCCCGCCTCTGGCGCGGTGGCAGGCTGGCGGCGCTGAATGGGGCCAGACCGTCGAGTCCATCGCGAAAAAGCGACCGCGGCGGTCCCGCCACCGGCAGCCCCTGCGCGTACTGACGGAGAAATCGCCGGTAGCAGTCGAAGGCGAAGCGCCGGTTGCCAGACCAGCTCGCCAGCTCCTCAACTGTTATTGGACTAAGTCCAAGATTCAGGATGCTCTCCAGCATCCCCGGCATGGAGACCGCAGCGCCCGAGCGAACAGCCAGGAGCCTGGGTCGCGGCTGCGGGCCAGCCTGGCAGAACCGATCGACGGTCTGCGCCAGCGCCGGTGCGATCTCATCCCACAGGTCGGCCCAGAGCGCATCGGAGAGCCCGTGCCAGCCCGCGGTGGCGAACTGTGGGTCCTGGCTCACAGTGCGCCACAGCTCGGTCGTCAGCACCAGCCCCGGCGGCACCGGCAGCCCAAGCCTGTGCATGCGCACAAGGCCCGCCCCTTTTTGGCCGAGCAGCGTCGGATCGGGTCCAGCTGGGGAGGCAGCGTCAGCCGCTGACTCTGCGGTCGAGCCGATGGTGACGACGTATTTGGACCGAGCCCCGGACATGGGAATCACCGTCGCCGTCAGGTGCTGGAGTCCTCGATGAGCTGGCCCTCGTCGAGGAGCACGCCGTCCTTGCGCGCCTCCAGGATGAGCGCCCGCGCCTTGGCGGCATCGTCGCCAGTGACGGCAATTCCGATCGAGCCGGGCATGGATGCCGGCGCGGGAATGCTGTGTGAGCGACGGTCATGCCGGACAGCATGAATGCCTGCCGGGCCTAGGATCTCGTCGACGACAAGACCGGCGACGATATCGTTATCGATGCGAAAGATTTCCACAAAGCGCTCAGCGTCGGTATCTGAGCCAGTGCGAGTGTCAGTACCCTTGCCAACCGGCGTCCGCTTGCTGGTGTCTTGAGACATCTGGTCCTCCAAGGTCTTCCGAGGTCTTCCGAGCACGCGCATCCTAGCCGACCTCTGGTTTCGCTGCGCCCACTTTGTTCTTCATTGTGAAGGGTTAAGATGCGATGCTAACCTCAATCATCGAGCGCGCCCAAAGCAGCGGGCGTAGTCTCACTAGAGTGCCGAGGACGTGGTAGTGAAAGCTCCCATTCAGTTTGGAAAATATTACCTGCTGGATCGCGTCGCCGTCGGCGGGATGGCGGAGGTATTCCGTTCCAAAACCTTCGGGCTCGAGGGTTCGGAACGCATTGTCGCCCTCAAGCGCATGCTGCCCATGGTCTCCGCGGACAAAGAGCTGGTGTCGATGTTCATCGACGAGGCCAAGCTGGCCATCCAGCTCAATCACCCGAACATCTGCCAGGTCTTCGACTGGGGCAAGGTCGACGACAGCTACTACCTGGCGATGGAGTACGTATCGGGCTGCGATCTGCGGGCCGTCTTTCAGCGCTGCAAGCAGCAGGTCATCGACGGCTCCACGACCATGCCGACGGCGCAGGCGTGCCTCGTGGTCATGAAGCTGTGCGAGGGACTCGACTACGCCCACAACAAGAAGGACTCGGTCGGCCACGACCTGGAGCTTGTGCACCGCGACGTCTCGCCCCCGAACATCATGCTCAGCTACGAGGGCGAGGTGAAGCTCATCGACTTTGGCATCGCCAAGGTCCAGGCCAAGCGCCACACCCAGACCGAGGCCGGCGTCCTCAAGGGCAAGTTCGCCTACATGTCGCCCGAGCAGGTCAAGGGCGAGAAGCTCGATCGCCGCTCCGACATCTTCTCGGTCGGCATCGTGCTGTATGAGCTTCTGACCGGCGAGCGCCTGTTTCCCGTCGACAACGAGCTGTCTTCGCTCGAAAAGATTCGCAACGTCGAGGTGCTGCCGCCCAGCACCTACAACCGCCGCATTCCCGAGGAGCTTGAGCGCATCGTCCTCAAGGCGCTGAGCCGCGACCCGAACGAGCGCTATCAGACCGCGCAGGATCTGCACGGCGAGCTCCAGCAGTTCATGTACACGACCGGCGAGTTTTACTCCCGCAAGGAGTTCGCGGCGTGGATGAAGCGGGTGTTCAAGGCCGAGCTTGAGGCCGAACAGGCGCAGCTGGAGGCCGCGCGCGAGTTCCGGCCGGCGACGATGCCGACGCAGGCCGCGAGTGAGCCGCTGGCGCGCGCGCGTGCGACGATGTCCATGGCGGCCCTGCGCGTCCCCGGCGAAGCGACCGGCGCACTGCGGGTGCCCAAAGAGCAGACCGGCGCCTTCCGCGTCCCCAAAGAGCAGACCGGCGCCATGCGCGTGCCCAAGGACGAGGGCGGCTCCAACGCGTGGACCGGTGGCTCGGGACGGCCCAAGCGGCCGGGCAGCACGCCGCCGCCGCCGCCGCGTCAGGCCGTGCAGTCGATTGCCGAAGCCGCCTCCAGCATGGCGGCCGAGCAGGGCCGAGGCCCGGTGAAGCCGGTGCCGGTTCGCCCGGCCGGCGTCCACAAGGCGATCGAGGCCAAGCCGCTGGTGCATCAGTCCGAGGAGGACACCGCCGTCGACGGACCGTCGGGACGCGGCAAGGTCTCGGACCCTCGCTTTAACGACGACAGCCTCTCGACCCGACCGTTTGAGCCGCAGGATCAGGCGATCCTCGAAGCCGCTGCTCGCCAGGGCCAGAAGAACCGCGGCACCGACCTGGATGAGGGGCCGACGCGCGCCTTCATGCCGGCCAGCGCCGAAGAGGTCAGCGAAGAAAGCAGCGACGAGCGCGAGGATCCGGGGGATGTGGATACACATCTTTTCGCCCCCGGCTCCGAGGCGCTGAGCCAGCTCGCGGCGGCTGCCGTTCCGAACAAGGCGCCGAGCGGTGTGGTGCGCGCACTGGAGCGCCCGCCGGTGGTGCCGCTGCCGCTGCCGCCGCCGATCTCCGTCGCCCCACCGCCGCCGCTGGAGCGACCACCGCTGGTCACGCCGCCGCCGATGCAGCAGGTGTCGGGAGCGCCGACTCCATCGACAAACACACCGCCGCCGCCGCAACCGGCTGCCGAGCCTGCCCCGCCGCCGCCGGCCATCCTGCCGCCGCTCGGCGAGGTCAGGCCCCAGAGCGCGCGCGTCGAAGTGCTGCCGCCGCCGGCGCTGAACCTGCCGCCGAACCTGGAGTCGCCGCCGGGCCCGCAGCCGGGGCAGTCGTCGTCGGGACGGGCCGGCATGATGCTGGTTATTTTTGCCCTGCTGGTGATTGTGCTGGGCGGCGGCGCCTACTGGCTGTTTGGCCGCAGCGGCGAGCTGATTGTCGTCTCGGATCCCGGCCGCGAGCTGATCGTCAGCGTCGATTCGCGCCCGGTGGCAGTGACCGATTCCCCGGTGCGCCTGCGGCTCCAGCCCGGCCAGCACACAGTGTCGGTGCAGCGCAACGGCCACACGCCCTGGAACGACAGCGTGCTTGTGCCCGCCGGCGAGACGGTGGTGCGCAACATCCACCTGGAGCCGATTGTCCACAAGACGGGCGGCTTCACCCTGCTCTCGGAGCCGCCGGGCGCCATGGTCACGCTGGATGGAAACTCGCTGAATCAGGTGACGCCGCTGCGGGTGCAGAGCCTGCTCGCCGGGGCGCACTCGATTGATCTGCGCCTGGGCAACCGCGTCTGGCATCGCGAGATCACCGTCGAGGCGGAAAAGACCATCGAGGTGAAAGCGATCCTGCCGGAAGGCGACATGCCGACTGTGACCCCGGACAAGCCCACAGTCACACCACTGGATACAGTCCAACAGCCAGGCAAGCCTGCCACCGCTCCCGAGAAGCCGGCGGCGGCGCCTGAGAAGCCCGTGCCGCCCGAGAAGCCGGTGGCAGAAAAGCCTCCGGTGCCGGGCAAGCCCGAGAAGGCCGCTGCTCCGGGGAGCAGGCCCGGTGCGCCCGTCAAGGGTCCCCGTCCGGTGCGCGGCAAGCGGCGCGGTCCCCAGGGCAGCGATACGCCCGTGGCTCCTTCGGCGACCGGGAACAGCGGCTACCTGCGCATCAACTCGCGCCCGTGGAGCAAGATCATCGTCGACGGTATCGACACCGGCCTGAACACGCCGCAGACCTCGTATCGCGTCACGGCCGGCTCACATCAGATCACGCTCTTCAACCCGCAGTTCAACATCAAAGAGACCATCAAGGTCACCGTCGCTCCCGGCGAAATCCAGACCATCACCAAGATCTTCCAGCAGCAGTAGCCGGACCGCTCTGAATCCCTTCGAGCGCTCCTCGCGCTTCACTTCCGTCCCACGACGCGCAGCGAGATCGGATACCCTGAGGCTGGAGGTCCGAGATGTTCGCGATCCGTCCACGCCTCTTTGTTTCGATTTTTGGACTGTTTGCGCTGCTCTGCGCTGCTCAAGTCGGTCAGGCAGCTCCCAAGCCGCTGCTGCCGGCGGGCAAGACCACTCTGGCCATCCCCGACGTGCTGCGCCCCTGGATTGGCTGGGTGCTGCACGACAAAGAAGATGAGCTCTGCCCATTTCTCTACGGCGAGGACGGCGACAGCGGCCGACGCTGCGTCTGGCCTGCCGAGCTCTCGCTGAACCTGGGCGAGCGCGGCGGCAAGTTCACCCAGCGCTGGCGCGTCTACAAGAAGGGCTGGGTCGCCCTGCCCGGCGACGGCAAGGTCTGGCCGCAGACGGTGCTGGTCGACGGCAAGGCCGCGGTGGTCGCGACCACTGGTGGCGCCGAGGGTGGCGACGACGACGAAAAGGCGCAGCCGCAGGTGCTGCTGGTCCCCGGCGACCACGTGGTCAGCGGCTCGTTCATCTGGGATGAGCTGCCCGAGTCGCTGGCCATTCCCACCGAGACTGGCCTGCTGACGCTGAACGTGCGCGGCACCAAGCTGCCGCTGCCCAGCCGCGACGACGACGGCCGCGTCTGGCTGCAAAAAGAGGCGACCGAAAAAGAAGAGGAGGTCCTGCAGCTGACCGTGCATCGCCAGATCACCGACGATGTGCCGCTGCTGCTGACCACCCGCATCGAGCTGCGCGTCTCGGGCAAGAGCCGCGAGGTGCTGCTCGGTCGCACGCTGCCGGCGGGCTTTGTGCCGCTGTCGCTGAGCTCGCCGCTGCCGGCCCGCCTGGAGGCCGACAGCCACCTGCGGGCGCAGGTTCGCGCCGGAACCTGGACGCTGACCATCGTCGGCCGTCGCGAAGGCCGCCCGGAAAAGGGCGTGACCGAGCTGCGCCGCCCCGCGCCCGAAGGCACCTGGGCCGACGACGAGGTCTGGGTCTTCCAGGCCCGCCCCAACCTGCGCGTCGTGACCGTCGAAGGCGTGCCCCTCATCGACCCGCAGCAGACCACGCTGCCCGACGACTGGAAGCGCCTGCCCTGCTACCCGATGCACCTCACCGATACCCTCAAGCTCGTCGAGCAGAAGCGCGGCGACGCCGAGCCCGAGGCCGACCTCTTGAACCTGCGCCGCCAGATGTGGCTCGATTTCGACGGCGGCGGCTACACCGTCAGCGACCGCATCACCGGCAAGCTCCACCGCGCCTGGCGCATGGAGGTCAACCCGCCGATGGAGCTGGGCCGCGTCGCTGTGGGCGGCGCCGACCAGTTCATCACCCAGATCAAGAGCAAGGGCCAGGTCGCCCGCTCGGGCGTCGAGATCCGCCAGGCCAAGCTCGACCTCACCGCTGACAGCCGCATCGTCCCCAACCAGCGCGGCGAGCTGCCGGTGGTCGGCTGGGACGCCGATTTTCACCAGGTCTTCCCGGTCACGCTGCACCTGCCGCCCGGCTGGCGCCTGTTTCACGCCAGCGGCGCCGATGACGTCTCGGGCACCTGGGTGGGGCGCTGGACGCTGCTCGATCTGTTCCTGATGCTCATCACGGCGATGGCGGTGGCGCGCCTTTACGGCCTGGGCTGGGGCCTGCTCACGCTGCTGATGCTGGCGCTGGTCCTGCCCGAGCGCGAGGCGCCGCGCTGGGTCTTCCTGGTGGTGCTGGTGGCCGAGGCCATGTGGCGGCTGCTGCCCAAAGCGTCCACCGCGGCGAGCTGGCTGCTGACCCCGCTGCGGCTGACGCGGCTCGCCTGCCTGGTCGCGCTGGCGCTGGTGACCATCTCGTTCGCGGCCGAAAACCTGCGCGCCGGCATCTACCCCGCGCTCGAACATCCCGATCACTTCATCGGCGAGCTCCAGGACTCCGAGTCCGACCTGCCCATGGGAGGCGCCATGGCCAATGCCGAGATGAACGGGGCGCCCAAGCCCATGGAGCAGGCGAAGCAGGAGGAGCGGCAGCAAGTCGCAGCCGGCTCGCCGGACAGCCCGCCCGACCGCGATGGCGACGGAATCCTCGACGAGGAGGACCGCAAGTCGGTGCGCAAGAAGGGCAAGCTCAAGGCCATGCGCAAGAACGACGACATCGACGCGCTGCGCGATGAGCCGGCCAGGCCGAAAAAGATGGCGCCCGAAGGCGGCAAGTCATCGCTGTCCGAGATCTTCGGACGCGACAGCGGCCTCGGACGCGACAGCAGCAACATTGGCGGACTGGTCAACAACTCCTACATCCAGCAGCAGTGGCAGCAGAACATGCAGCAGCTGGATCCCAACAGCGTGGTGCAGACCGGTCCGGGCGTGCCGCGCTGGAGCTGGAATCGCACGCTGCTGCGCTTCTCGGGCCCTGTGCAGCGCGATCAGAAGGTCCAGCTGTGGTTGGTCTCCCCCGGGGTCAATCTGGTCCTGGCGCTCTTGCGGGTGGCCCTGCTGGCCCTGCTGGTCATGCGCCTCATCGGCACCGGCTTCCTGCGCCGCCGGCCGCCCACTGGCAGTGCCCCGACTCCGGCCGCAGCCGAGCTGCCCAGGGCCGGCGTGGTGGCGGTGGCTGCGCTCGCCGTGCTGCTGGCGCCGGGTCTGGGCACCGCGCACGCCGATGACCTGCCCACGACCGAGATGCTCGACACCCTGCGCGAGCGGCTGCTGGAGCCGCCCGAGTGCCACCCGCACTGCGCGTCGAGCTCCCGGCTCCAGCTGGAGGTCCAGCCGCGGAGCCTGCGCGCCCGCCTGGAGGTCGGCGCCGCCGCAACCACCGCGGTGCCGCTGCCCGGCGGCGCCCAGCAGTGGCTGCCCGAGCGCGTGCTCCTCGATGGCAAGGTGGCGCCGGCGCTGCTGCGCACCGAGGACGGCAAGCTGTGGCTCCAGGTCAGCGAGGGCAGCCACCAGATCATCCTGGAAGGCGAGCTGCCCAGCCGCGAGACGGTGCAGATCGCCCTGCCCCTCAAGCCGCACCGCGTCGAGGCCAAGACCCAGGGCTGGCGGCTCGACGGTCTGCACGAAGATGGCCAGGCCGACGACGACCTTCAGCTGTCTCGCGTCGAGGGCAACGAGGCCGACGCCCCGAGCGGCCTCCAGGCCGGCACGCTGCCGCCGTTCGTGCGCATCGAGCGCGACATCCAGATTGGCCTCAAGTGGGAGGTGCAGACGCGCGTGGTTCGCATCACGCCCACCGGCTCGGCCGTGGTGCTGGAGGTGCCGCTGCTGCCCGGTGAGTCGGTGACCACGCCCGAGGTGCGCGTGCAGGGCGGCAAGGCGCTGGTCAACATGGCCCCCGGCGCGAGCGAGCTCAGCTGGCACTCGCTGCTGCAAGAGCGGCCGGAGCTGGTGCTGGCGGCGCCGACCGGCCTGCCCTGGACCGAGGTCTGGCGCCTCGACGTGAGCCCGATCTGGCACGCCGAGGCCACCGGCATCCCGGTGGTCCGCGCCCCGAGCAGCGAGAGAGAGCGCCGCCCCGAGTGGCGCCCGTGGCCCGGCGAAAAAATCAGCGTCACCCTGCGCCGTCCCGACGGCGTTGCCGGCAGCACCCTGACCATCGACCACAGCTGCCTCGATCTGCGCCCCGGCCTGCGCGCAACCGACGCCACCATGACGCTCGGGCTGCGCTCAAGCCGCGGCGGTCAGCACGTGGTCACGCTGCCCGAAGGCGCGGTGCTGGAGTCGCTGAGCATCGGCGGTGAGAGCCAGCCGGCCCGCCAGGACGGCCGCCGCGTCACGCTGCCGCTGACCCCCGGCGCCCGCGAGGTCATCCTCCGCTGGCGCCAGCCCATCGGGATCAGCAGCATCTACCACACACCGACCATCGACCTGGGCACCGGCAGCGTCAACGCGCAGGTCGTGCTGCACGTCCCCGGCAACCGCTGGTCGCTGCTCATGGGCGGCCAGGGAGTGGGCCCGGTGGTGCTGTTCTGGGGCTACATCCCGCTGCTCATCCTCTTGTCGCTCGTGCTCGCGCGCCTGGGGCTGACGCCGCTGCGGTTCCACCACTACCTGCTGCTCACGATCGGGCTGTCGCAGGTGCCCATTGCGTCGGGGGCGCTGTTCATCGGCTGGCTGCTGGTGCTGGGCTGGCGGCAGCAGTCGGCGGAGCGGCCGACGCCGCTGCGCTGGTGGATCTACGACCTGCGGCAGCTCGCGCTGGTGGCGTGGACCGTGTCGGCGCTGGTGGTGCTGGTGACGGCCATCGAGAAGGGGCTGCTCGGCCATCCCGACATGCAGATCTCGGGCAACGGCAGCAGCCATGGCGAGCTGCGCTTCTTCCTGGACCATGCCGGCGGTCCGACGCCGAGTGCGTGGCTGGTGTCGCTGCCGCTGCTGTTTTACCGGGCGGCGATGCTGCTGTGGGCGCTGTGGATGGCGAGCGCGCTTCTGAGCTGGCTCGGCTGGGTCTACAAGGCGTTCGGCGCGGGCGGGCTGTGGATGGCGATGCCGCCGCGCAAGCCGCGCAAGAAAAAGGGCAAAGACGAGGACAAGGACGCAGAAAAAGACGCAGAGAAGGAAAGCGACAAGCTCAGCGACGAGACCAAGCCCCAGAGCGCCGCCTCGGCAGCCACGCCCACTTCGGCCACGCCCACCTCGCGGCAGTCGCACCTGACGCCCGGATCGATCTCGGCCGTGACGCCGGTTAATATCCTGTCTCCGGAACCGCCCAAGTCCGAATAGCCTCGGAGCTTTCCCATGCGCACCTCCCTGTCGCTGCCGGCCGCCCTGGCCGGCTGTCTGCTGCTGTGTCTCATCCTGCCCCGGCCGGCGCACGCCCAGCGGGCCATCGTGCTGGTCCGCCACGCCGAAAAGATCGACGAGTCGCCAACTGCGGCCCTGAGCCCGGCTGGCCATGCGCGGGCCGGACGTCTGGCCGAGCTGCTGGCGGCGTTTGGCGTGCGCGCCATCTTCGCCACCGAGTACCAGCGCACCCAGCAGACCGCGCAGCCGCTGGCCCAAAAAACAGGACTAAGTACAACAATCATTGCCGCCAGCGCCCGCGCCGAGCTGCTCCAGAAGCTGCGCGCCCTGCCGCGGGAAGATGCCGCGCTGGTCGTCGGACACAGCGACACGCTGCCGCTGCTCATCAAAGAGCTGGGCGTGACCGAGCCGGTGACCATTGCCGGGGGCGACTACGCAAACATCTTTGTCGTGGTCCCGCGCGGCCCGGCGGCGCCTGCGCTGCTGCGCCTGCGCTTTTAGCGCTTGCGCCTCGGAGCGTAGCAAGCTCATCCACATAAGCGGCTGGACTCTGCCCCTGGCCGCTGCTAAGCAGCCTCCAAATTGTTCCGCTGTTGCGGAGGTGGCTTATGCATCAAGACTGGAAGTTCAAGGTACGCCCGAGGCTGGCACTGGTTGGAGCGGCGCTGGTTGCCGCCTGCGGAGCGCCGGCTGGCAGCCCCGTTCCGGCGGGCGAGCGCGGTCCCATCGCCAGCACCCATGTCGCTCACCGCGAAGCTCGCTTCGGCGTGCCGACTTTCGTCTGGCTGGAGCCCGGTGAGGCGCCGCCGGCTGGCACCCGGGCTGCGGACGTGGCCTGGCAGGCGCTGCGCCAGCTGGCGCCGACCTACCGACTGGGTCCGGCGGCGCTGGCAGCGACGCAGCTGCGCGGAATCCACGACACCGGCCGCGGCACCGTGATCGCCCACTTCGAGCAGCAGGTCGAATCGGTCGAGGTCTTCCGCCTGGGCATCAACGTGGCCATGAACCGCAGCTTGCAGCCAGTCGCAGCCAGCGGCTACCTGGCCCCGCAGGCCGGGCGCAAGTCGGACGCCTTTGCGCTGAGCGAGAGCCAGGCCGTCGCTGCCGCGGTGCAGGCCATGACAGACAGCGCCCACGTCGAGGGCGCGCAGCTTGCGCCCAGCGGTCCGCCGGTCCACGCCACGCCGCCGCGCTCGCACCGCATCTGGTTCCCGCAGCCCGACGGCCTGGTGCCGGCCTACTACGTCGAGGTCGACCTCCAGCTGGGCGGTCGCGCCGACTCGGCGCTGCACTCGTTTGCGATCTCGGCGACCGACGGCAGCGTGCTGTTCGACCGCAACCTCACGGCCGCCGATTCGTACAGCTATCGGGTGTGGGCCGACAAGGATGACCGCTACGCGCCGTGGGACGGGCCGCAGGGCACCGATTTTTCACCGCACCCGACGGG
>Ga0075163_10001092_pt1 | contig 36170 bp, 39 predicted proteins | sample JI1023141ADNA_FD_71478 | JGI IMG/M metagenome (GOLD analysis project Ga0075163, IMG submission 71478) | Wastewater effluent complex algal communities from Wisconsin, to seasonally profile nutrient transformation and Carbon sequestration -... | ecosystem: Engineered > WWTP > Effluent > Algae...
TGGAGGCAGCACTGCCTCTGGCCAGCGGCTACGTCGTACTGTAGGCTTCGCTCCTGGCGCTGTTCCTGCCGGCATGTTCGCCGAGCTGCGGAAGTCGGACGGCGCCACGGCCTACACGCGCCAGCAATTCGACCAGGTGACCTACTGGCCGGACGACAGCATGAAGTCGGCGGTCCTGACCGTCGAGCAGGAAGACAACGTCGCGACGACGGCGACGCAGACCGACAAGATGTGGGTCGTCGCCGAGACGGCCGCGTCGAACACCTCGGCGATCACCGACCAGAACCTGAAAGACCTCGCCTACACCTTCGTCATCACGTCGGGCGGCACGGACTACACGTTCTCGGTTTCCGATGCGATCAGCGCTGGCAATGTCCGCAACTTCGCGGTCGGCCCGGTCGAGCGGCAGATCAGGGTGTTCGGCTTTGCGGCGAACAGCGGCACGCCGAACGAGGCGATGTTCTGCCTGGGCTTCGTCAGCCTACTCCGCGACGGCACCACGAGCGCATGCTACTTCCGTCTTATCTCTCATTGGGATGAGGACTTCGGTGGTACTCCTGTTGCCCCTGGCACTGGTACTATCACAGCCTTGCGTGCGAAGAAGTCAGGCAGTGATGTCCAGGCATACACTAGCCTGTCCTACAATATGCAGGGTGGTCTAGCACAGGACGTCTGTGAGGAAGACTTCTCAGCGGTGTGGTCTGCTAATGCACCGACGATGCGTGCAGTCATCGATCCAGATCAGGTATTCGAGGCATTGCTATTCCCGCCGCAGCGGGTGCGCTCTGAGATCGTCACTGAGATCGGAAACCCGACGCCTGATACGTTGGTGCCTTTTGATAGTTACGACATCCACACCGATGTTACAGCACCAGGAGGTCGCCCTGATATCGGTTGGTACGCTGGTTGGGTAGGCCGAGCGCTGATCGCGAACAAGAAGAACCTGACACAGCAGCTCTACGCTAATGCCTGCGGGTTCAATATGATTAGTAAACACTACTACGTGGCCGCCTATGGCGAGCCTGTGGTAGCGCGTGATGAGACTTACGGGAGCATTGAAGGCGACTCACGGGTTAGCAGCACCGACAACAGCAATGCCGGCTGGTGGATCGACAACACCGCCGGGTCATCGCCGATTACCAGCAATGACTACGCTCACTATGCCCAGGTGGCGTATGGTGCTTTCGTGTTCAGCGGCGAGCCATGGCATTTCGAGAGCGCGCTAGTTGATGCAACCAATGCCATCACCTCGCACGATGTGAACTATCGATCAAAGACGCTCCCCAACACTGACTTTTTCGAGTCGGTCACGCTATGGCTTATTCAGCCACGTTCCGGTGCCTGGGGCTTCACCTGCATCGCCAACGTCAACCACGTCATGCCGGACAGCCATCCGCTGCGCGGCTACATCACCGACATCTACACGGACAACAAGGGCTATCTCAACTCGGTGTGTAAGACTGCGAACATGCCAGCTAAGGCAGTGGCGCTGGGCATCCCCACTCTCTTGTTGAATAATGTGAATGGCTTCGGCTGGTCTGTCCGCTGGTTCCAGTTCAACTTTATCATGTTCACTGTTGGAATGGAGAGGCTGCGTGGCAACTTCACTGACAGTGATGAGTTCGTTGTCCAGGCAGTGAACAAGAACTACTTCGGTATTGCGGCTGCTGGTGATGGTGGTTGTCGATCGCGCGCTGATGCATACCATATCAACTTCACGACGGACAATGGTGGTGGTACTGCGGATAGTGACTTGGCAGAGAGTTGGGATCACGTCGGTATCGCAGAACCTGATGATTGGGATGATACGACTAAACTCATCCCGTCTGGTGGATGTCCCAGCAGTGGTACACTATCTAGCTTCTCGGACCCGCACAACTACTCTGTCTACCGTAAGGCAGCGTGCGCTCTATGGGAACGTGTTGGCAATGCGAAGGCGGAAGCTGAAGCGGACTATCTTGATGGTGAGTACACTAGTCAGGGTGGCCCGACCGACGCGAATTGGGCCATTAGCCCGCAATTCGACCTGACGAGGGCTGCATAATGGCGACGATCCACTACCTCGGCCAGAATGCTCAGAGTTCAACAGCTTCGCCTAGTCTAGCTAGCGTCGCTGTACTTGCCGGTGACATTCTAGTCGCGCCAATCTTCACATTCTTTGTGGAGCCTGCGCCGCTAGTCACCGCATGTTCTCATGATAGCGTGAGTTTGACCGAGGACAGGGTAGTTGGTCCTGATGCATCTGGCTCTGGTGGTTGGGGGCATATTGCGCTTCGCCATCGCGTTGTCACTGATCCAGATACACAGACTCTCAATGCAACCTTAGCCTACGCTGCCACTGCTTCATTGCTTGCCGCTCTTGCGATCCGTGATGGTAACACGGCTGACCCTCTTGGCGATAGTGATGCAGTCATCTCGACGGGAACAGGCTTCACGATTACGGTCGATACGGACCCGGGCGATGTAGTGGTGACAGGCTGCTATCTCCTTGACGGCTGGACCGATCTAGCACTGGTGCCACAGTCTGGTACGACGGCGCTCTATCAGAATGATGCAGCAGGGACGGCAGCAATCTCAGAGCTAGCACTCGGCTATCGCATCGCATCTGGTGCTACTACGTCAGTTGGCTGGGACTTGTCAAACGCGGCATACAACACCAAGCCAACGCTGCACGTTGCACAGGTGTATAAGACAGCCGGCGGCGGTGGCGGTGGTAGTGGTTTGATCCTACCTGATAGCTACAACAATGGCGGATTTCAACTTCTCAACGGCGGCTTCCGCATCTAGGAGAGTACGATGGACGGCTTTGATTGGAACTCTACGGATGTAGAGGATGTAGTGTTCTTCAGGGACAACGCCGTTACTACCGCTGTTGTCGGTAAGACGGGCCTCGCTGCGAGTGACATCACGGCTAGATACTTCAAGCCGGGCATGACGGCACAGGGTACACTCGCCATGACTGCGTTGGGTAGTCTAGGTGCTGCTCATGCGGATGGTGGGTTCCTGCAGATCAATGCGACTGGTATGCCTGGGCACTATCGTCTGTGTCTCTCTGATACCATGGGCGCTAGTGTCGCTGGTGCTAATCCATATGTAGACCTGTGCCTCACTGGTACTGGCTTCGATGCGGTCAGTAAGAAGTGGAACCTGCTCCAGCCTCTTAGCGCAGCGACCTTTGGCGCTAACGTTCAGTTCATCAACGGTACGACTGCGCCTGCGACTGCTGGCCGTCTTGATGTGAACCTCTCACATGTCGGTAATACTGCTGCGCCTAACACTGCCGGCTATCTGGACGTGAATGCTCAACGACTGGTTGGCACTACTGCTGCTGCTACGGCTGGTCGTATTGATGCTAACCTTCGGTTCATCGGTGGTACTACTGCGCCGAATGCTGCTGGTGTACTTGACGTGCGAGCTATCACTCTCGGTACTGCTGCTGCTACTACCGTGCGTCAGGAGTCGCGTACCAGTGCTGACGCTGCGGTTGATACTATCGTCAATACTACCGCACGCAACACACCTACCGCTAGTGCACCGCCGATCAACCCATCACTTGGTGTGAAGATTGATTGGATGTACGAGCGTGCAGTCAGTCGCATTATTACCTCTGCTAGCAACGTCATTCAGCACAATGGCAGCAATGTGGCGATCGCTACGTCTGTGTTGGCTGGTGACACTGCTACGGATACGCGTAACAGGTTCGCCTAACCCCGCATCCTTAACGGTGTAGTAGGTGCCATCGTAGTATACCAACGTGTGTGAAGTCTGGCTGGGTTAGGTCCGCGCGAGCGGTCATTGGGCATAACAGCAACACACTAAGCACCTACGCTCTCTAATTTAGGACACTAGGACACTATGGTCTGGAACATCAATACGTCTTGTGGCAACGAGACGTCTAAGATCCGCTATCTAGCTTGGCAGTACATTCACGGTAAGGGAGTGGATGTGGGTTGTGGACAAGATCTAGTACACCCTGATGCTATTGGCGTGGACTTGGCTAGGAATGGGAGCTATCCCGTAGCTAAGTTCTGTCAGGATGGACAGGACTTGTCTAACTTCAAGGAGCTGGATTATGTGTACAGTAGTCATTATCTCGAACACTGCCATAACACGAAAGATGTGCTTAGCTCCTGGTGGAACGCCCTCAAGGTTGGAGGATATCTTATCCTCTACCTTCCCCACAAAAACCTCTACCCCAACGTTGGTCAGTATGGTGCCAACCCTGACCACAAGCATGACTTCGTTCCCCAAGACATTATCCAGCACATGAATGTGGTGGCTGCTGAGGCTGGCAACGGCTTCATTGTTTTGGAGGATGAGGACAGAGCACTGGACAATGAGTACTCCTTCTTCCAGGTGTACATGAAAACGCATGTACCTGAGATGCGAGAGTACAAGCCATGGGCTATCCGCAAGGGCAACAAGAAACTAGCGATGGTCATTCGCTATGGTGCCTTTGGTGATATGATCCAGGCTACTACCTTGTTCGGTCCGCTACAGGAACAGGGATACACCATCCACTTCAACACTGGCCCGCGTGGTGCGGATATACTCAAGCATGACAGTGCGATCGAGCATATCGTCATCAATGATGTGGCTGGTCCTATCTCTGGTGGCTTTCTCGATCCCTACTGGAACGAGTTCAAGAAGCGGTATGACAAGGTAATCCAGCTTACCGCTAGTGTTGAGGACACACTACTGCTGACACCGTTCAACCCACACCTCTACAATCTGTCGGACACGCAGAGACGTAAGTTGTGTGGACATAACTATAGGGAATGGACACATGAGGTTGCCGGCTTACCATTGGGGGCACCACCCCGAGTTGAGCTATCGCCTGCTGAGATTGGAACAGCACTCGAAAGCATCGCACCGTACGCTGGCTATACGACTGCTTTGGTTGTGGTACGAGGATCAGCTCACCACAAACAACTCAAGCATATTTCGCCTATGGTCCATCGCTTGGCAACCAAGCACAATGTTTATGTCCTCCTTATCGCAGACAATGAGGCCAAGGATCATGTTCAGCGGATTGTCGATGATGCAGTACGCTATGGCGCAAATCCAGAACACATCAAATCCATCGTCGGCCAGTCCATCCGAGACACCATCGCACTAGCGCACATCGTAGACATGGTGATTGGACCGGAGACTGGCGTGCTGAATGCTATCGCATACCAACCAATCTTCAAGGCCATGTTCCTGTCGCACAGTAGCAAGGAGAACTTGTGTAAGGATTGGGTGAACCTGTGTGCTATCACTCCTGGTGACCTACCCTGCTATCCATGCCACCGACTACACTACGGCCCTAGCCACTGCAACATGGACAAGGATGGGTTCGCTAAGTGCACCGCCCACGATGTGTCTATCGTAGACGCTATCATGGTGGAGTACAAGGCACAGCGTGAGCGTGAGGCCAAGGCTAAGAAGGAACAGGAACTTGCCCAGCAAGCCCTACCGTCTAACCGAGGGTAGCCTCTCGCATCGCTTCATGTGTAGCCTTGCTAAGGTGCAGGGCTACGCAGGAGGCTTTGCGAATGGTAAGACCTCTGCCCTGTGCATCAAGGCTATCAGAGTTGGTATGCTCTACCCAGGTGCTAACATCATGTTGGGTAGGGCTACCTTCCCTAAGTTGAACAGCTCACTGCGACCGGAGTTCTTCAAATGGTTCCCACCAGCGATGAAGTCGAGCTTCGACAAGAAAGAGAACATCCTAGTCTGGAAGAACGGTACGACTGTCAACTTTCGTTACGTAGCGCAGCAAGGCAAACAGGAAGAGCAGACTTCTTCCAACCTCCTATCAGCGTCATACGATTTTATCGGCCTAGACCAGGCGGAAGATCCAGAGATATCGTACAAGGACTTCTTAGATCTGATGGGTCGATTGCGTGGGAGCGCCCCACTCCATCTTGAGGCTGCACATGCGCTATATGAACAAGATGGAATATGGGATCCTCGCCTTCTACCTAACACTGGTCCTCGTCAGTTCGTTATAACCGCTAACCCTAGCCGCAACTGGATCTACCGTGAGATTGTTAGACCAGTGCAGATGTACAAGTCGCTAGGTGTTAAGGCTGACAATCTGATGGTGGATAAAGAGGGCAACCCTGTGGTTGAACTCTTTGAGGGCAGCACATACGAGAACAAGGACAACCTGCCTGCTGACTACATCGAGGGTCTAGAGAACACCTACAAGGGGCAGATGCGCCAGCGCTACCTCATGGGTGAGTGGGGTGCGTTCGAAGGTCTAGTCTATCCGCAGTTCGATCTAACGCAGCATGTGATACCCCATGATTGGGTGCTGCGTCATCTGCGGAATGAGATCAACTCTAACAGGCGGCTACGCTTCTTGGAGGGTTATGACCATGGCCTCGTATCTCCGAGCTGCTATCTGCTGGGTTTCGTTGATGGCAATGGCCGCACTTTTATCATCGATGGTTATTACGCTAAGGAGTCAACCATCGAGCAAACTGCCCAAGCTATCCGTGGATTGCGTAATCTCTACTCATCCTTCGGCATACCATTCCAGGATATGATGTACGCTGATCCTGCGGTGTTCCGTAGGAGTAGTGGTAACTCTAAGACTGTAGGTGTCACCGTAGCTGACCTCTTCATGAATGACTATGGCATTATGATGCAGCGTGGCAACAATGACATCGTGAATGGTATCGCTAAGATACAGGTATACCTGTCACCTAGCCAGTACATCACTCATCCGGTGTCTGGCAACCTAGATGCACCATACCTATACATGAGTGAGAAGTGTGACTTCGCTATCAACGAGATGAGTGACTACTACTGGAAGCGGAACCCTAAAGGTGAGTATGAGGACGAGCCGCAGGATAGCAACAACCATGCTATGGACACCCTACGGTACATGCTGACGGATAGGCCGACACCAGCGCCGCTCATCATGAGTGATATCGAGGATGCACTAGCACAGTATACTAAGTGGCGAGAGATCGCCCCTGCCCAGCGAGGGTATATTCCTCGGGCAGTTAGGAGGTAGAGATGGCTGACGATGTGATCGATAAGGTAATCGAAGAGACCACTGGTGGGGAAGTGAAGCCTGCAAAGGCTGCGGAACCTGGGCCTACCTATAAGGTGATGGGCGAAGCCAAGATCCCTGTCTCTAAGAACTTCGGCAAGATGGTGTCTGGACGTAAGGACCAGGGCATCGCTGCTATGAAGCACAGGAAGGAGCGTTGGGATGAAGCGCTCAAGTACTACAACAACGATCAGATGTCCCATCGTACCAGCCGTCAGGGTGCTAGTGGTAACACTTACTTCGCTAGGAAGGTGAGTGACAACTACTCTGAGACTGAGAACGTGGTGTTCTCTAACACTGCTACCATCGTACCGCTGGTGTATGCTAAGAACCCTAAGCCTGAGTTCACAGCGGCTAAGGAAGATTTCAAGAAGCTGGCCTCTGTGCTAGAGCGGCTACTCTATACACTGGCGAACATGGAGCAGGCTCCTGGCTTCAACCTCAAGCCGAAGATGGAGCAGGCTGTTATCCTGGCAACGCTTACTAACGCTGCGTGGGCTGAGACTAGCTTCACTATCAAACAGGAGAGTAGTGACGCTGCCATGGCTGATCTGAATAGGATCGCTGAGGCATACGTGAAGGCTAAGGACACGCAGGAGATTAAGAAGTTAGAAGGTGAGTTGATGGCGTTGGAGGAAGCTGTTGGCGTCCTCTCACCATCTGGTCCTAAGGTACGCAACCGTCCGCCGCACGATGTCATCGTTGACCCGTGCAGCATGGACCCGTCCTATGATGATGCCAACTGGATCATCACTGTGGACTATCTGCCTACTACCTACCTCAACGCTCGCTATGGTGAGAAGGACAAGGATGGGCAGGTTAAGTCTATCTATGAACCTAGCCATGTCCTCATGGGCAGTGATCCGAAAGATAACACCGAGAGCTTCACTATCTTCAAGGATGGGGAGGCTGGTGCTTATGGTCATGCTGACAAGGATAATCTGAAGGACGCACAGAGGACTAAGGTCTATTACTATTGGGACAAGTCTACTCGACGTGTCTATGGCTTCGCTGACAATAAGTGGCAGTGGCCGTTTTGGGTGTGGGATGATCCCTACAAGCTGCCGCGGTTCTTCCCACTGCGTAAGCTGTCATTCCACAAGGCGCCTATCGGCAACGACACGCAGGGTGAGGTGACGTACTACCTCGATCAGCAGGATGCGATCAACGACATCAACAGTGAAGGCGCACGCGCGCGACTGTGGGCTAGCCGTAATCTGTTCTATGATGTGAACAAGGTTAGCCCTGATGACGCTGAGAAGATCATCAAAGGTCCGCAAGGTCATGCCATCGGCATCAAGGTGCCGGAGGGCATGAAGATCACCGACATGGTGTACGCTGTACCTCCACCCTCTCTCCAGTTCGAGAAGTACTTCGACAAGCAGGGCAAGTATCAGGCTATCGATCGCATCGCTGGTGTTGACGACATCATGCGTGGTGCACAGTTCAAGACGAACACTACCAATAAGGCGGTGGACTACTACTCGTCACGGCAGTCTACTAAGGTAGACGCTAAGATCGATGCTATCGAGACCTTTATTGGTGGTGTGTTCTCTGACCTTGCTTACATGTGTCTACAGAATATGGATCAGGCAACTGTCATCCGTCTGATCGGTGAGGACAATGAGCAAGGTGCTTGGCAGCAGATGACTGCACAGGAGATCAGCCAGAATTTCATCTTCCAGTGTGTAGGTGGCAGCACTCAGAAGCCTACCTCTGCGTCGAAGAAGGAAGAGGCAGTGCAGACAGGGCAGGTACTTGGACAGTTTGCTCAGGCTGCCCCTGGCACTGTCCTCATGATCGTGTTGAAGTTGTTCCAGCAGGCATTCGATGAGATCACCATCACCGATAAGGATTGGGAGATGTTGATGAAGGAGATCGAAGCCAAGGCGCAGGCAGAGCAAGGGGGTCCGCCGCAACAGCCGGAGGTGCCTGAGCCTAACAGGATGGATACCAAACTCAACATTGATCCAGGTAAGATACTACAGACCGTAGGGCCTATGCTAGCTGGCTTAGACCCTCGTATGGTACAGGCAATGGCCCAATCGCTGCTGAAGGGTGTGCCTATCGATCAAGTCGTTCAGCAGCTTATGCAAGTCGTAACTGGAGGCACCAATGCTAATCAAGCACAGTAAGTTCTATCGTGAGATTGAGAATGAAGGCGGCACCGGCGGGGGTGGTGATCCCACTACGCAGGAACAGGATAACACCAACCAGCAGGATACTGGTGGTGAACAGTTGGAGGGCATCGATGCAGTCATCGCCGCTACCGAGACACCTGCGCAGCGCGAAGCGGCAAAAGCTGCTACGACTGGCGGTAGTCAAGGACAGTCGCCACAGCAGGGAGGCCCGCAGGGAGCGCAGCAGGGTAGACAGCCTCAGCAGGGCGCTGGCAACCCTGGTGCTGCACAACAGCCTGTACAGCGCGCTGCACCAAACGGACGATACTCGGTTAATCAACAGGGCAACCTCGTTGATCCGGTCACAGGTGCGCTACTCGCACGACAGGGACCAGAGCGACGCTTCTATGAAGAAGCCCGCTTTGCCGAACGAAAGCTGAATGCTGCAGAGCGCGAACTTGATAAGCTGACTACGCAGCTTAATACCTACAAAGAAGCCAGCACGCTAGGGAATACCCTTCAGCTTGATAGCAATGACCAGATCATGGCTATGCAGTTGATGTCGAACTACAAGAAAGACCCCATTGGTACCCTAAAGTTTATGTTGACAGAGGCCCAGGCGGCAGGGCATAATCTCGGGAGCATCCTGCCGGGTGGTCCCCAGGGTGCGTTTGACCCCACTGTCATCGCTCGTATGCTAGACGAAAGGCTCAAGCCTCTTACTGAGAGGAATGAGCAAGAGCGTAGGATACAGGAGGCAGGGGAGCAGGGTGCTAGTGAGGCCGAGCAGTTCTTCACTAGCTTTCCTGATGCGAAGATACATGAAGCTGCTATTGTGCAGCTCATGATGAGAGACGAGTCGCTTACTCCACGCGAAGCGTATCTCTCTATGAAGACTTGGGCTCTAGAGAAGGGCCTCGATTGGAGCAAACCACTGCACTCGCAGTTTGATGCGAATGGCGGTGTGGTTCGCCCTCAACAGGGTGAACGTCAGTTACCCATGCTTAGTCATGGTGCCCCCGTTACCGGCCGCGGTGCTCCACAGCACCAGCAGTCGAGAAATCCGGCAGTGTTCGATAGCACCGACTCGAAAGATATCGTTCGGGCAGCTATGCGAGAAGCCGGGCTAATGGTCTCGTAACCTGAGGGCAACATGATTAACTCTACCTTTGCAGCGGGCGGTACGCTTAATACCGTAATCCACTCCATGATGGATAAGTCGCGAAAGAAGCTGATTATGGCTTCGATCAAGAGCAATGCCTTCATGGGTTGGGCGTTTGCTAACAACCGCGTTGAGACTGAGGATGGTGGTGCTAACATCACCAACCCTCTGACCATCGGACGTAATCCCAACGTCACCTCGATGCAGTACTACGATACGCTGCCGATGGTGCAGACTGACGAGTTCACGACCATTGGCTACGGTTGGGCTCGCGTCGCTGGTTCGGTCATCATGTCGAACCAGGAAGAGGATGAGAACAAGGGCGAGGCAGTTCTCTTTAAGCTGCTGAAGGCCAAGCTTGATGTCCTCGAAGAGAGCATCAAGGAACGCTTCTCGTCCTATCTCTACGCCACGGGTGCTGGCACTGATCCCTACGGCCTCGGCAACATGATCCCTGATGACCCGACGACCGGGACCATCGGTGGTCTGTCGCGTGCTACTGAAACTCAGTGGCGCACGTCTGCCTATCAGATGTCGGGCAACATGGATGCGACGAACATTGAGGAAGTGTTCGATGATATCCTGTTGGACCTGAAGCTGAAGGACGGCAAGCCGAACCTCATCCTGATGGGTCGCAACATCGTGCGTACCTATCGTCAGGCTATCCGCGACAAGCTGGTCATCAATCTGAAGGACAGCGGTGGCAGTGGCAAGACGATGTATGACCTCGGGTTCGAGGGCTTCACGCACAATGGGATCACTTGTCTGTATGATGAGGACTGCGGTGTCAACCGTTCGTACTTCATCAACGACAAGTTCCTGCGTCTGCATATGCTGAAGGGTGTCAACTTCAAGACCGTTGATCTCTCCAGCCCGTGGACTATGGATGCGATGGGTAAGCGTACCATCTGGCAGGGGCAGCTCTGTCTGTGGAAGGCGTTCCGTACCCACGCAGTTCTCCGCAATGGCACTACGGGGTAAGTAAGATGGCAGAGCATGTCAATCTCGACCAGCGAGTAATCGCTGCGCTTGCCGCTATCCTGAAACAGGGTAGTGTCAAGAAGACCTTTAGTGTTCGCCCTATCTCCAACTACACTCGCATTGAGAACCATGCGATCATGAAGGAGGAGACTCTCAAGGGTGAGAAGGTCATGCGCTATAAGGGCTTCGCTCCGGTGGAAGTGAAGTATCCTGAGGCGTTTGAAGTGACCTTCCCGGCTCGTAGCAAGGCTGACAATCCGAATGTGATTGTCTGCACTGCTGAGGAGCTGGCACACTTTAAGCTGAACCGTGATGGTGGCTTGGTAGATATGGATACTGGTGAGGAGCTGTCGATTGGCAGCAACATCATCCAGCTTCCCATCTCCAAGTCGGCCTAATGGAGATCGACTAGATGACTACGCATCGCGTTCCTGACTTCTATCCCACTCGTGTCAACATGCGAGTTGCCAATCTGGCATTCGCTGCTGATGTGGCTATCAACAACGGCTTCCACAGTCACCGCTTCGATCTGAATGCCCCTGCGGCATCCAGTGTGAACGGCCTTGGAACCTTTGCTGCTACTACTGCGGCTGTCACCTTCGCTGCCACTGGTCAGTTGCCTTATACCATGGCTGAGAAGTATGGCCGTCACGTCATCGTGGCTGGTACTACCTCGTCCAACACCGGCGTCAGCACCCTGATCGGCCGTGACTACCTTGGTGGCAAGGTTATCACTGTCGCTACGAATGCTGGCTCGGGTGGTGTGATCTTCCCTGTGGCTCTGAAGTATGTTGATACCTTCATCCATGGTGGTCACGCCGGTGGTCCTGTCAGCCTCGGTCTGGCTGATCGCTACGGCCTGCCGTACAAGAGCATGGCGCTGCTGCACTCCTTCCTGAATGGACTGAGTACGGCTGCTCATTCTCTCGTTACTCCGCAGACTGCGGCTGCCAGTGCCGCTGGTAGCGATCCGCGAGGTAGCGTTACCCTCAACGTGGCTGCTGATGGGACGAAGAACTTCTCCGTCCTGTTGGTCGTGGATGGTACTAACCTCCACGGCAATGCTCAGTACTCTGGCTAACGCAGTCCAGAGTACTTGATGGCGGAGGGAGTAGGGTTGGTGTCCCCCTACTCCCTCATGCCATAACGGAGGGGTGATGGCTTACTCTAGGTTCAAGAACCTGACTGAGTTGGTTGATGCTACTACCAGAAAACTGCGTCAGGCGGTTGGTGCTGGTGTCAACATCTACTCAGAGCCCTCTCTCAAGGCAGCTATTGAGGACATCTACACCCTAGCGGTAGGTGATCGTTGGTGGCCGCACCTCATGACTACACTCACACGTACCCTGGATGGGTCCACTGGTGTTGTCACTGAGGACTTGACGGACATCGATGAGTTCACGGACATCCGTGCCATCTTCTACAACGGTGAGCAGCGACAGCTACCCATGCAGCCCCACTATGCGAACTACAACGCAGGTGTTGGAGCGCAACAGCGGTGTGTTGAGCCTCTACCGTATAATCATGCCAACGTGGGCCGCCTGTTTAGAGTAGTACCAGCTACTACAGTAGGCACGCTCTACATCCATGCGCGTATCACGCCTAATCAGATCTTCACCAATCCTGAGGTAGTAGTACCATTCAATCCCCAGCTACTCGCCTGTGGTGCAGCATGGTCCTACGCAGCTAGTGAAGGCATCAACAACACTCACGTAGCCAAGCTACAACAGGAGTTCGCTGACGCACTTAAGGGTGAGAGGGCTAGCTATAGAGATATGGGCATCGTCCTCGATCCGCGGCAGGCTAGCTTCCCAACTGAATGGCAGGAGGACTGGCGCTACTAATGTATGGTTCAGATAAGCCACTTCCCCAAACTAACAATGTTAAGGTAGCTACCGTCAGGCAGTTCGACGGTGGCTGGGATGTTGTTGACACTGATCTGAACCTGTCTAGTAAGTATGCCAAGCGCCTTCGCAACATGTTCCGTGCGCCTGATGGGTCTATCCAGTTGCGCTACGGTACTGCACTGTTCGCTGACTTTACTAATATCGGTCTGTTGGATTTGGTGTTCGCTAAGTACTACAACCGTTTCATCATCGTGGTGGACAGGACGGGGTTGATTGGTGCCGCTAATGGTGCTGGCACAGTCTACCTGATCTTCGATGATGAAATCGCTAGTCAGCAGTCGGTTGGGTTGGAGCAATGGCTGCCTACTGACTTCGTGAGTAGTAGTGAGTTCAACGGTGAGTTGGTGCTGTGCAATGGGACTAATAAGCCCCTGTTGGTTAAGAAGAATTTATCAGTTGGATACCTACAAGACATCCCGACCAGCAGCAACACCTACGTACCGATCGCTCGCTACGTATGCACCCATGACCAGTATCTGGTTATGGCTGGCGATCCCGCTGCACCGTCGCTACTCCACATTAGTAACAAGGGGACATCTGGAACGTGGCTGGGAGATGCAGCCCCAAATGACGGAGTACAGTTCGACCTTGGCAGCTTTGTGCCATCCGGCTCAAGTGAGATCACTGGCATCGCCTCCTTCCGTGACAAGCTAGTCGTCACGTTCGAGGAATGCGTCATCATCATGGACTTGGGGAACTACATTGAGGACGCACACAACCCTATCGTTGCCGACGTTATCCCTAACTATGGAGCTGTCAACCATCACACGTTACAAGCGTTGGGCGATGACATACTTTTCATGGATATTGTTGGAGTCCCATCCCTTGCTCGTGCTCTTATCTCCGGGAGCATCACGCCCGATCGTAAGTCTCAGCTTATCGATCCTGCCATCCAAGAACAACTGGCAGGGCTTACGACGGGCGCTCTACGAGAGAAAGTATTCGGGGTTATCAATCGACGCGACAATCAAGTGCTCTACCTCGTACCAGATGCAAGCCTAGAACAGGACATCACTGAGCGTGTAGGCTTCATGTTCACCTACCTTAAGAAGCTGAAGGTAGAGGCATGGTCTGAGATTAGAGGATGGAACTGGACCTGTGCTGCCCGCTCATCTGAGGGTAGGCTGTTCTTTGGCAAAGGGCCTCGCCTCTTCCGCTATGGTGACAAACAAGACCCTGTGTATGCAGATCAGGTAGGCTATCAGGAACCCTTCTCTGATGAGACAATCTTCTCTGACAACACAGGCTGGACACCGATAGCTGATGCTGACAACAGTTGGGTAAGTGGTCTACCGATCGCATTCGATTGGGAGCTTCCCTGGTCTGATCTGAAGAAGCGTGGGAATGTAAAGACTAGCTACTACCTGGGACTGGACACCGCTGGTGACGCTGAGTTCGCTGTCGATATGTTCATCGACAACATGCTCTATGATACATCACAGACTGGAGAGCCCTTCACTGATGGAGAGATCTTCACAGATGGCACCGGTTTTGATAGTGAGCTTGCCTATAGTCCTGCTCTCAGTATGGACTTTGTTGCGGGAGGGGCAGGAGCCTATGGCGCTAGCCCTTATGGCCACCTATATGGCGATGGTCGTAGTACTGCTGATGAACGCCTCTACGCTTGGCCTTGCCAGTTTAAGTTGATGAAGCTGAGGGTGCATGGTGCTACTAGGCGTCCACTCTCTATCATCTCTATGTCACTCTACCACGCTATCGGTGGAATTAGGAGAGGCTAATGCCAGCTAATCTATCTAGTGAGATCGACTCCACGTTCCCTGCCAACAATGTCCCTGTGGACAAGGCAGACCTACGTGCACAGTTCACGGCGATCAAGAATGCCATTGCTGCTGTAGAACAGCGGTCTACGCTAGCATATCTGATCGTCACTGGCCAAGTTCGAGTTACGGAGTAGAACATGACGGATCTAGTTGGCGTCCTCGATACCAAGACTACCGCATCGCAGGGTTCGTCTACTGCATACACTTGCCCTGCTGGTCATGGTGCCAAGGTCAAGTTGATGTATCGTGGGGTGGCGGGTAGTGGTAGCACGCTCTCTATCTCGGTGAACAACATCACCTTGTTCCAGTCGGGCAGCTTGACTGCTGGGCATGTCCAGTATAGTGGCTACTCTAAGCTGCTGAACAACGCTACTGCTGCGGCAGTGTTAGATGGTAGTGCTGACAGCGTTGTAGTTGCTCCGTTCCAGCGTGAGTATATGCTTGGGCCGGGTGATGAGGTGAAGTATGCCATCTCTGGTGCTGACATGAGCAGCTTCCAGATAGACGTCATCGGCGCTCAGGTGGAGAACCCCAGCTAATGCCGACATACACTACTAATTATGGTCTAATCATACCAGAGTTCAACGCCCGTGGCTGGCATACAGCCATTGGCCAGAACTTGCGTGTGTTGGATGCGCTGATTGGTAGTGCTATCCCGATCGCACGCTTCACTGGTGAGTACCAGAACAGCACTATGTATAGTGTTGGGGATAAGGCGGTCGATCCTGAGACTGGTGCTATCTACACTGCACAGGTAGAGCACACCTCTGCGGCAACAGGTACGTTTGCTGCGGACAGGGCCGATCGTCCATCTTATTGGGCGGCATTCGCACTAGAGGCCAGCTTCCGCGGTGAGTGGGAAGCTGGTGAGGTCTACACAGTCAATGACTTTGTAGTTGACGACTTGCGGTATGCTGTCTGTGTAGAGACGCACACGTCAGGCAGCACCTTTGCGGCTGATAGTAGCAAGTGGACTGTCCTTATTGACTTGACTGATCCACTAGAGACGGCACAACAGGCTGCGGATGATGCTGCTGTGTCTGCTGCGGCTGCGGCTGCTAGTGCTGGTACGAACATTGGCTGGTTGCAGTCTGCACGTACCATCACCAGTGATGAAGTGCTCGACAAGGATACAGACAATGGTCTGTTGATCCTGATCGATGCCTCAGGTGGGGATGTCACGGTTACGCTACCAGCAGCCAGTGGTGCTGCCGGATTTCGCTGTGCTATTAAGAGGCTGGATGGTGCATCTGACGCAGCATGGATCGCCAGGGCGGGCTCTGATACCATCGATGGTGCTACACTCTATGAGCTAGCCGCACAGTACGACTGCGTAGTTATCAGCCGCAGGACTGGTAGTACGTTCTCCATTGTTAGCGTGTACAATCAGTTCCTCAACAATGACGCTGCCACAGCACGTGCGGCGCTGGGACTAGGTACTGCGGCTGTCGCGAATAGTGGCGACTTCCTTGCTAGTGCAAGTAACTTATCTGATGTGGATGATGCTGCTGCATCTTTCACAGCTATCAAACAGCCAGCATCGGAAGAGGCTACTGGTGTCGTCTCTTTTGCTACTGAAGCTGAGTGCGTCACTGGCACTGAGACTGGTAAGGCGACCACGCCTGCTGGTGTAGCTGCTGCTATCGTAGCTGGTTCAGCTACGTTCCCGTCGGGTACGAAGATGTTGTTCGTACAGACGGCAGCACCTACGGGGTGGACTAAGGATACTGATCTAGACAACCACGCGCTACGCTTGGTGAGTGGTACGGTTGGTAGTGGTGGTACGGCAGACTTCTCTAGTGCATTCGCTAGCCGTACACCGACTGGTAATATCAGTATCAACTCGTTCAGCATTGCTGCTGGGAACTTACCTGCGTCAGGTGCCTCGCTAAATACCATCCTGTCTGGTAGTGGTACTGGCAGTGTCACTGGCTTTCTCTGGTCGAACATTGGTGGTACTGACGCAGATGGTGGCGGTGGTGGTGGTCCTCGCAGCTCTAACAACTTAGGCTCTGGCACTGCTATCACACCGACAGGTTCCTTCACAGGCGTAGCTATGAACTTCGCTGTGAAGTATCAGGACGTGATCAAAGCTACAAAGGACTAGCTATGGATACCATACAGGATGGGGAGTTCTGTCCTCTACTCAAGGAGCCTTGTATCAAGCATAAGTGCCGCTGGTACAAGAACATTCGAGGGCAGCACCCACAGACTGGCAAGGAGATTGATGGTTGGGATTGTGCGATCGGTTGGCTTCCACTTCTGACCGTAGAGGTAGCACGGCACGTTAACAGTGCTGGCGCTGCGACGGAGAGTATGAGGAATGAGATCGTTAAGCGCATGGATGGACCTCTGCCGCCACAGTTGGAGAAGCCCCATGGCACCTAAGGATGCTGCATTGGCACTGGCACAACAGGCGTTGCATAAGATCGAGACACATGAGGCTGTGTGTGCTGAGAGGCATAAGCAGATAGCTGACTACATGTCTGAGGCTAAGGATGCCAGAGATAAACAGCATCTTGAGAACCAACAGTCTATGGCTGCTGTGAAGAGTTCGGTCACTAGGTTATATGATTGGCGCTTCAAAGCCGCGGTAGCCCTTCTCGTCATGATGAATAGTGGTATGGCATCTATGGCTGCGTACATTATTGTTGGAGGACGCTAATGGCTGCACTGACAGGCGCATTCGCCAAGAGTAGAGGGTTTCGGAACAAGAACCCTTTCAACATGCGGTACTTCGAGAGCATCCCGTGGGATCACCAGATCGGTCCTGACAAGGATGGCTATGCGATGTTCGATGATGAGGTCTATGGCCTCCGTGCTGGCTTCATGCAGTTGAAGCGGTATCAAGATCATCGCAAGTTGCATACCATTGAGGACATGATCCCCATCTTCGCACCTGCTAAGGACAACAACGACGTCGAGGCATACATCAAGAGTGTGGTAGAGAAGTCGGGCATTGCTCGTAACTTCAAGCTCAACACTCGCGACCCCATCATGATGAAGAAGATCGGCAAGGCGATGGTGGACCATGAGAACAAAGGTGTGGGTGACCCGTACACTGATGCTCAGTGGGACAAGGCTCTTACACTCGCCGGTCTTGATGCGAAGCGTCCTCTTTCTAAGAGTCGCACCGTTGCTACTGCTCAGTCTGCTGTTGGTACTGGTGTTGTTACTACTGCCGTTGGTACAGTGGCTACTGTTGGTCCCGCTGTGCCAGTGCTGCGTGAGGTTGCGGACTTTATGCGCGAGTATGCCCTTGAGGCTGTGATCGCGGTAGGTGCATGCCTCATCATCACGGGTTGTGTGGTGGGCTATCTGAAGTGGGATGAACGGCGACGTGGGATTAGCTAATGCCGATCCTACTGGCACCACTTATCGAGCCGATCGTCAAGTACGGCGCTATCCTACTTGCGATCTTAGGAGTCATCTTCGGAGTGAAGCGTCTACTCAACAAGGCACAAGACGCAGAAGCATATGCGAGGGCACTACATGTTACACGCGAACGTGAGAAAGCTGACACTCGGATTAGGGCTATGCTTGATGCTGCCCTTGATGACGAGTTGCGCAAGGCCAGGGATCGACATAAACGTAAAGGGTGGCAATGAGGACAGGCCGAATGTCATCGCCTGTGCGGCATTCAGGATCATCCCCTACAACGACAACGACATCATCGTCGCTAGTAGGGAACTGAAGGCTGCCATCCTAGCACACAACTCTATGTGGGAGGCACTCTGTGAAAAGAGTTAGTGAGTTCTTCAAGACTGTACACTCGACGCGCGCATACTGGATACCCTTCTATGGTGCGTTGATCGCAATCACTGCTTATCTGTTTGGAGTACTGTAAGATGATGCCGATGAAGCCCCCTGGTGCCCCTGCCCCCATGATGCCGGGTGTTCCTATGAATGCTCCGCAGAATGGTCCCGGCATGGGGCCTCCTGCTAAGGGTGGTCCGATGGCGCAGATGCTTGCCAAGCGGAAGATGCAGAAGGGCAAGGCTCCGCAAAAGAAGGGTGCCCCACCGTTCGCAGGTAAGCGATGACCTTGCATCAAGAGATGCGCCGTGTCAGGACTACCATCATGTGGACTGGTAAGCTCCTGATCCGCACTGCAGATGAGTTGGACATCCCTGAGATCATTCGCCTGTCACGGATGATGCACGCTGAGGGACCATACTCTGATGTAGAGTTCGATGAGAACAAGGTGGGGGAGTTGGCGATCGCCATGTGCCATCCACAGTCTCCCTACTTTGGGGCTGTGGCTGAGTTTGAGGGCAAGCTGATTGGTGTCGTCATCGGCATGTATCAGGAGCTACTGTTCTCACGTAGAGTACAGACCTTTGACACCATCATCTATGTTGACAAGGATCACAGGGGTAGTACTGCAGGGATCAAGCTTATCAATTCGTATATTGATTGGGCTAAGTCCATCGACGCGGTAGCCTGTAATGTCATCATTAGTGGACTATACGATAACTCCAAGACCTACCTACTAGTGCAGAAGATGGGCTTCTCTCCGGTAGGTGGGTTGTTTAAGATGAAGCTCGGAGACTAAGATGGGTACAGGTTCAACTCCTTCCTATCAGCCGCCTGTTGACAACAGTGCACAGATCGAGTTGCAGAGGCAGCAGGCTGAGGATGCACGTCGCGCGCAGGAGGCTGCTGAGAAGCGTACTGCGTTCGAGAACAACAAGAAGTCAAGCTACACTGCCGCTGAGAACCAGGGGCGGTCGGTGCTGTCTTCTAAGGGGTTGAACACGGATGAGTTCATGCCGATCATCCTCAATGAACTTAACCGCATTCAGTCTACCATCCCTGATCTAGATGCCAGCCCTGGCAGCTACTACGGTCCGACACTGGCCGATGATGTGCTGAATAAGGAGCAGGGCAATCGGAGGACTAAGTATGGACAAGAGATCGATAGTACCTATGCCCCTGGGTATGCTAATACCGCTCTCGCAGATACCGCCGACGACCCCTTCCTGGAGGCAATTCGTAGTAGTGCCTATGGTGATGCTCTGTCCACATTGCAGCGCGGTCAGGCCCGTGGAACCCTCTCCGATACTGGCTTCAACAGCGCCAAGTCCGCACTGGATGCAAAGACCAGCGGTGTCAATGCTCGCCTACAGCAGTTAGGTGGTGGAGTACTTGCCACTAACCGAGATAAGCTGAGTGGCATTGTGGACGAGGCCAAGACTGGTGCGTCTAACTACACCCTTGGCGGTACGTACAGCCTAGACCCCTACAAGAGCCGCTATGACAGCACCCTTGGAGAGATCAACAAGAACCTAGAAGGTGAGGTTCGTGGTGCCACTGAAGGTATCGACTTCTATGGCGTCAACGACATCCTTGGCTCCGCAGCTAGGAACCAGGGAGCTAGTGGTGGTAGTGCTGCACTAGCTGATGTGTTGGCTAACAGAAAGAAATCTGAAGGGACTGGCCGAGGGCTAGGCTCTACAGGAGCATTCTAACATGATGGGCATGGAAGCGATGGGGGGGATTGGCTCACTGATCGGATCGATCGGTGGGTTCATGAACCAGCGTCAGGCTAACAAACTCTCTAGTGCACAGCTTGCGCTTGGTATGCGCAATATGGCGTTGCAGGAGATGCTGGCTAACCGCGCCTACAAGCTGAGTACAGCAGGGAGAGAGAATGATGAAGGCCGCGTCTACTTCGACGGTAGCAAGTGGGTTGAGGTCTTGTCGCCTCGTGGTGAACAACTCCGCGGTCAAGATGATCAGGCGCGCAGGGCACAACTTTCTGATCTTGAACGCTCCGTTAGGGAGCAGGGCAGGTCAGAAGGTCAGCGGATGCAAGCAGGACAGATGGCGGACAGTGCCGCTCGACGCATCCAGTCGGGAGCGAATGCTGGCCCTAGCCGTGCTGGACTAGAAGGCATGCTCGCTGAGAGGTATCTCAGTGAGACTATGGACCCGCTCAACAAGTTCGAGGGTGCGGTCAACACGATGGATTTGCGCGGGGGCGTAGCTAATGCACAACCTCTCATTGCTGATATTAAGAAACTCGGTGGAGCTGGGGCGCGAGCGTCATTGGCTAGAGCGCGGGTTGATGCCTCTCAACTCCACCCCGCTATGCGGAACGCTTACGGAGAACAGGATCGTGGTGACTACACAAATGCCATCAAGGTGGCACAAGGTGTGCCCGGTGCTGCCGCGCCTCCGAACTCTGGCGCTGATGCACAGCTTGCAGCAGCCGCAGCACAGTCTGCCGCTCTAGCTCCACAGGGGTTGGGTGTTGGTAGTGCTGCTATTGCTCGCGGCAATGCTGGCCTGGATGAAGGCTTTAAGAATGCTATCGGCAACATCCCACAGTATGGTGCCATCTTCGGCGGTGCTGCAACTGGTCTGTCTGATTTGCTAGGCCGTCGTAAACAGACGAGTGCGTTCTAATGGCAGAACTTACATTCCCTTCTGGACTTGCCTCTAAGCAACTGCCTACTACCTATGGCAATCCTGGCATTGACGAGGCTGCGCTGCTTGGTGTCTATGGTCGTGGGATCAGAGGCGACCCTGGCATTATGTTGCCACAGATCATGCAGGCACGCAGGCTGCGACAGGCTAATGATGATGCTGTGCTAGCGCAGACTAACCAGTCTAACGCTCAGAACGAGCGCATGTACAACGACTTCATGCCTAGGGCTGAGGCTGCGGAGCAGTTGAAGCAGGGCGTGGACCTGTACGGCAAAGGTATGCCGGGCATGGCTATTGGCTCTCTACAGAAGATCCTCAACCCAGCAGCGGCTGGTGCTGTAGGTGCTGTAGATGAGCAACGCTTCATGAAGAATGAGGCTGAGATTGATAAGACTGGTAGTGAGGCTATCAATCAGCGTGCCACTGCGGCTAATAATGCTGATCAGGCTGGCATCTCTCTCCCTTCCGCACTCATCCGTCTAGGCAACTTCCAGAAGGGGCTGTCTAGGCAGGAGAGGGTGCAGCAGATTGAGAACCAGGGTAGGTTGGCGCAGGAACAGGTAAAGGCTGACAATGCTGGCAAACCCAGCTACAAGATCGAGCCTAATGAGTTTGGTGGTGGGTTCAAGGAACAGTTCACTGGTCGTAACCCGAAGCAGGTCAAGCAGATGTTTGATGAGAGTAGGCAGAGTGATATGCCTGCACTTAATCGTCCTGGCGCTGCTACCATGAACAATCTCACTGGTGCGACTAAGAAGATTGACCAAGTAATCCAGCAGCAGGGTGCTCAAATTGTCTCCAAGACGCAGAGCGCACAGGGTAGCAAGATCATCCTCCACTATCGTGTCAAGACGAAGGATGGCGCTACACGCGACCTAGAGTATGAGGTAGATGGTGCCGGAAACCCCACTCTTAGAAAGCGGTAAGCTAACCGAGCTACTGAAGCGTGCTGGCGTAGGGCTGGCTACTCTCCCTGGTGATGTTACACTTGGGATGGTTGGCTTGCCCGCTGCCGCGCGTACGCTCTATCGTGGAATGAATGACACAGCGGACCTGCCAGAGATGGACAGTCCGTTGATGGCACTCTCGCGTCGTGCTGCCGACGCTAACAACGCTATCCACGATAAGGTAGAGAGCTTCGCCGGTGTGAAGCCTGCTGAGTCAGCACTAGAAGTAGCATCTGAGGTAGGCCCCCAGATGCTCACTGGTGTTGGCTTGGCGAAGCTGCCCGGTATGGCTGGTAGACTAGCTGCTAAGGTTAGCCCTACCACTGTGAAGGGTGCAGGCGTAGCTACTGGCCTAGTCACCGGCGTTGACCAGGGGCTCCGCGCGTACGTGGATAGTCAGTATCCACAGGGTAAGGGGGAGCAGTCTCCCTCTCTGGACGCTGGCGTCCCCGCTGATCCGTTTGACATCCCAACTACCAACCAGTCAGCGCCTCAAATATCCCAAGCGCCGCAAACGCCAGCATTGCGTACAGAAACAAGTCAACAAGCAGATCCATTTGATATCCCTCAAGTGGCTAGTGATCCATTCGACATTCCTGCCGCCACACAGCAGGATGAGCAGAGCCTACCTGCCCAAATGCTGGACAGTGTGCTGCAGTTCGCACAGGAACAGTACAAGCCGCTAATCGCTGGTACTGTCGCTGTTGTTGGTGGGCTCTATGTTAAGAAGGCTGCTACTGCCAGGGCGGTTGCCCAACAGAGTGGCCAACTCGTCGGTACTACGGACACCGAACGGGCACTTACGCGTACGCAGAAACTCAACAGCAGCCTGCTTGACGAGAGTGCTGCTCTCAAGGACACCTTTAAGGGTAGCACGGCTGAAAAAGCAGACTTCAGCGCCGCCGCTGCCACAAGTGGTAGTCCTGTCGCCATCAATCATAAAGTAACCGCAGCCCTTCATGATGGTGATCTCCCTGGTGTTGATCTAAAGTTCGACTTCACGCCTAAGCTGTGGCATGATGGACGGGCTATGCTCCAGCCGCAGGATGCTCAGGTGCTTAACGATGCACTCATCGCTAGGTCTGAGTTGGTAGCTCGTACGAAGGAAGGGTATAGCCCATCCTTCCGTAAGAGCCAGCCTGAGCTAGAGCAGATGGTAGAAGCTGGGCTGGCTAACCCAGCTATCGCTAAGATGATGGGTCACTATGACAACATCATGTCCACCTCACTCGGATACCTTGAGCGAAGTGGCATCATTAGTAGCGAGAAGGCCCAGGCGCTTCGCACGGAGTTCCCACACTACGTTCCGTTCTTCGAGGCAGAGGGTAAGTCCAATTTCTTTACTCGCTTGGCAGACAATACCATGTCGTACCAAGACCGCAAGAGCTTCAGCGAGCTTACTAACCTCCTCGCTCGTGAGGGTGGGCTCGCTAGAACTGGTGATCCTGGTGGTGCGATGGAGCAATACATTAGCCATATGATCCGCCTTTCTGAGATGAACAAGGTGAGAGGTGCCTGGATAGACAATGCTCTCGCTAGCAAGAGCAAGTTCATTACCAAGGCAGGTAAGGAAGGTGACGACACTGTTACCCTCTTCCGTAACGGTGCCAGAGAAGTCTACAAGGTCAGTGACCCTGACATCCGTAGTGCACTAGAGATGAGTCCCAAAGTAGTAGCACCTACGCTTAACGCTGCACGTCGCGCGTTTCAGGCAGCTACTACGGGTGTCCTTGCACCATGGTACGCAGTCAAGGCTATGACCTATGACGCTCTCATGGCTAGCTCCACCGCGCCCGCGGGCTTTGGGCTGTTCCGTGGTGAGCCTGTCTCTGCCCTGGCCGGTGCAGGCTCGGGCATGACTAGAGCCGCCTACGGGCATCTGGTGCGGGCTGCGCGCGATGGTTTTCAAAAGACCCTCCTGTCGGATGAGCTTGGTCGGCCGTCGATCTTGGCCCAGGTCATGCCCAAGGGTATGATTGAGCGGTTGGCTGATATCACTGCTACTGCATATGCTAACTCTACTCTCTCACTGTTCGAGCGTAGTGGTGCTGGTGGTGGTGGTCGGTTCACTGAGCATCAGAACTATCGCAACTTCCAGACGCAGATGCAGAGGATCAGTCCTGATATCTCTACTTCTCCGACTGCGACTCGTCTACACAACTTTTATCGGGCGGCGATGGACTCGGCTCAGAACGCAGTGCGTTTGGAGTATATGGCACGCGGGGTGAAGAGAGGACAGACGCTCCCACAACTTTCTCAGGAGACACGAGAACTAACAGGAGACTTCGCTCGCAGAGGGAGCAGCCGATTGTCTGCTGCCTATGCTCAGACGGTCCCATACGGAAACGTGTCATTACAGTCTTTAGCTCGTTGGGGCACTGCCCTACATGATAACCCAATTGGCACCGTGCTAGGTGTCCTGAATACAGTTGCGATACCGAGTCTTGCAGCAGGTCTTTACGGCGCTCAGGACGCTTCATGGAATGAGTATCTCCGTTCATTGCCTATGGATGAGAGGAACGGTAACTTGTTCTTCTACATCCCTGGTGTAGCGCCTGAGAGGATGCCTCGCTTTGCACTGCCTAGCGAGATGCATCCTATCAAGGCTGCTGCGGATAGCTTGTTCTCTAGCCTGTTCGACTACAACAACCCGTCAATCAGGGATGCTCTTGCTGACCTCTTAGAGGGGAGGGGTCATGACGCAGTGAAAGCTGGCATGGAACGTGCCGCTCCACCTATGCTGCCTATCGGAGTAAGTGCCGCAGGTGCGGCTTTTGGCCAAGACATCCAGCAGCGAGGGTTCGGACTTGATGTTCGTCCTATCGAACGGCAAGTTCAGGGACAACCCACACTGACAACTGATGTCGAGCTCCCCTACACAGCAGGCAGTGGTAGCGATCTGGTACATAGTAACTATGTCCGCAATCTCGTGAGCCATGTCTTAGGTTCCCTTGGTTCTCTAGTGATGGGCACCCTCGGCGCTGCTGAACAGGGCTACCGAGGAAGTGGTGGTGATAAGTACACTGCGCTAGCGGATGCTACTTCTCACCTGGGTTATGAGATGGTGAAGAAGGTTCCATCTTTCGCACCTCTATGGGGACAAGACGTAGCCCCAGGACTTCGCACATACGAGCACGTACGGGCTCAGGATAAACTCCGCAGTTTAGGAGATATAGAAAAGCAAGTTCAAGCTGCTGTACGCGATCCTGCAAAACAGCTACTCTCTCCGTTGGCTTTGCAAGTAGGATCACACTTCGCCTCCTATTCTAAACAATATGCTCCCCTGCTAGAGCAGAGGAAGGATATCCTCAAGCGGTTGGACGCTAGCAAGTCCAATGTCGCCATTGGACCTACTATGCGTATGGAAGAGAGGACTGGTCTCATGAAGGAACTCCAGCAAGTGGAGGGCATCCTTGGTGAGGCTATCGCTAATCTAGAGGCTGACGTGTCGGAGAAGGTTGGGAAGAGGTTTCGCGTAGAAGACTTCCGACGGGATCTCTAGCTGCCTTCCAGGCTTCGTTGATCTTATCTTCCATCATCTGATGCCAGGTATACTGTGTATGACGCCAGCGTTCCATGTACTGATGCCTGGCAATAGGAGACCATGAGCGCATAGCCTCAGTGATAAGATACTCTGCTGACTCATTGAAGCGGCGCTCCCGCTTCTCCTTCTGTAGAGCTTCTACGGCTGGTGGTGTTGGCATAGGTGCCACAGGCTGACCACACTTAGCCATGCCTTGTGAATATCCACCTATGGGTGGATGTGCCATAGCCGCACCCATTCCACTAGATACTCTACTAGCAGCAGCACCAACACCTAATGCTGCAGCACCACGCATGATAGCCCTACGTCCAAACTCCTTCATGCTAAGTCCTCTATCGTCCGTTTCACTGCATCCACTGCACCAGCCTTAGCGAGAGCTTTAGTAGCACGCCACATGGTTGTTGGCTTGCCACTCTCGTTAAGCTGGAAGGTGAACTGTTGCACTAGGTCTAGCTCCTTCATGGCTATCAGGAGTGTGGCTAGCTGCGCTGAGTTAAGAGATGGTCGCACGCCCTTGAGTAGATCAGTTTGCGTGACACCAGCAAGTCCTCCCTCGATAAGGTACTTACGTACTCTCTCAACTCCCACACCGAGGCGTGAGGCGCTAGAGCTTCCAGCAAATAGTCCCGCACCTGCTTCCTTAACGTAGATAATGATTTGGATGGCTGTTTTGATGTGCGAGTTCTGGATGATCCACGTGTCGTCGTTGATGCAGAGGAGGGCTGCGAGGCGGAGGATGTGGTGATCTTCTCTGGCTTCAAAGGAAGATCGATATGGATCGAGATGCGTTGGACGTGAGCGATACCAATTGGAGAGTCGCTTAAGGCCACCGTCGCTAATCCCAATCCCCCCATGAACTCGAACGACATCTTTAGCTCTTCTTGCAAGCGCTTCAAGCCTGCTGACAAGTTGCCCACTGCTTTCAGTTGATTGTATGTCAGCCTCTGCCTCGGGCCAAACTGTTCGCCGCTTAGGCTCCTCTTCAACAATGAAGAGACATCTCGACGTAAACCCACCTTCGACGACATCTGCATGGACGGATCGCATGAGCCAACTAGGTGTAGATGCCGAGAGGAAGTTGACGTAGACATTCTTCAGATCCCTTGTTCCACTACGCACTGTACCCGGTGATGGCCTGTACGCTGGGCAGTCGTACAGATCAGTCATCAATCCAGGCAACTGCATGGTTACTAGGTCTTTGCCCATGAAGGTGACTAGCTCGCTAACGCATACGCATAGGTCCGCGGTGTCCCTGTTCCTCGTCTGCTGCGCTAGTTGTATCTCTAGTCCGTCTGCGTTGGTCTTACCTCCAACGTAGAACGTCCATGGAGCATGTAGCCTGATATAATCCTGGACGATGGAGCTAGCAAATCGCACAGCACTAGACTTCCTAGTGACACCAGACTGAGCAGCAAGGATAGCATACATGTTAAGGTGGACAGGCGCACGTGGTCGCGCGACAACCAAGCTGCGACCAAGAGCAACAGACATGCACCAGAGAGCGCACCAAAAGTCATAGCCACGGGGAGTCTCCTGTGCGTCCATAGCGGACATGTACCTGCCGATAAAGCTATCAGCAGGTACAATGTCACGATAGGTTAGGCGCTTACTCACCGACTGGAGAGGTTCGATTTGATGGCAGGAGTAGCCTTCATCTCAGAGACAACTTCTTCCTGCACATCTACACTCACAATGAGCTGAACCTCATACGCTGGGATGTACATTAGATTGCCCTGCAAGTCGATGAAGGTCATGATACTATCCCCATCACGTGCAGCCTTCCACTTGTCCTCAATATCCTTGTCCATCTGGCACAGGATGCCGTTGTCGTTACCCTTAATAAGAACAGTCAAAGCCTTCACAGTTCGCCCTCCTTGAGCTTCTTGAGTGATGACCAAAAGTGACGACCCTGCTCGTCAGGTTGTGATACAGCTACATCCGCAGGGATGATGAGCTGTTCGCCATTGATTAGTAGTGGTTTCTCAGCGTGCTTCTTCATGATCGATAGGCACGTCTTAATTCTGGCGAGTGGGGCCTCGCAGATGAGAGCGTCGTGAACGTTGAGTACGATACGTGCATCATGTGGCCAATCGTCGTCCTCTTCGGATAGGTATATAACCTCTGATACTTTATCGCCAATAGTCGATTGAGGTACGAACGCGATAATGCTCTCCATGATCTGGTCGTACGCCTCCTTGTCCTTTGCAGCAGACGGAAGTCGGCCAAGTAGTACCATTCTGCGGCCGTAGGGTGTGACCAGCACACGATCACGCTTGTAACTGTTCTCGGTGCTCGACCACCAACGTCGAATCTCAGGGGTGGTGTCGTGATACTTGTTATATAGGACGCTTGCTTCATCTACACTGATCCCCAATACCTGTGCTAGCCGTGTGTGGTACATGCGATAGTTAAGACCGTGGCGACAACGCTTAGATGTGTAGCGAATAGTAAACTGTCCAGCCTTCTCAGGAACCCATGGCCGCTGTGTCTGCTTTGCTTCTTCTTCTGTGTTAGGATACCAATCAAACACAGGAACAGCGTCATAGGGCATCTTGAACATATCACTAGCAAGTGCGATGTGACAGTCGTACGCTCCAGGGTTTAGCCGCGCTTTCTCGAACTGGTCTTTCCACTTGGTGATGTTGCCTAACCAGGCAACGACTCTAGCCTCTGCTTGAGAGAGGTCAAAGTATCCAAAGCCGTTTCCCTCATGAGCAACAAACATATGCTTCGCATTTTCGGGTTGGTTTTGCATGTTGCTGCCTGAGCCCCAGAGGTTCTCAGCACTACTAAGTCGTCCAGGAGCCTTAGCAACTCCGAATTGTTTCCACTCACATCGCATGTGATCGTCAGCGTCAATGGCTGATCGGACATATGTTGAGACAAACTTGTGATCCTTCCTATACTGATCTAGGAGTGTGAGCACACGTCGTTGAGATGGTGTCGAGCCGATTGCCATAGCCTGTCGAGCCGTTTTGTCGATCGTGATAGACGCCTCTTCACCCCGTTTCGCGCGCTTGCGCTGGATAGGTAGGCCAAGTCTCCCATTGAGCAGTGTAACAGTTTGCTGAGGGCTGAGAGGTTCAGGACGGTAATCTCTATCTCCCGTCGCTTCCGCAACTGCTTGGAAGTAGTCTTCTTTGAGGACTTCAAGCTTCTTACTGAGTTCGACATTAAGCGCTTCCTTCCTCTCTCTATCCACCTTGATGCCAGTGATCGTCATGCGGATAAGGTGGGGCTGTAGACGCATGACGTGGTTGATGAAGAAGTCCCACAGGCCCTCCTTCTTCAACTCAACTTCCATCGCCTGCTGCGCCTTGAGCATGATGCAGCAGTCTTTGATGTTGTAACGCCACTCCTGCGTGATGTCCTGCTGTGGTTGCTCCTTCCAGGTCTTGCCTTCATCCTTGTAGTATGGATGGTCTGTGTACTGTGCAGTTAGGAAGTCGAGACCGTGCGGTAACACGGGGTACAGAGTATGATGGGCAAGAAGGGTGTCGAACCAGGTCCGTCGTACCTGTATCCTATCGATGTACCACAACCACGACATGTCAAAGCTAGCGTGTTGCGCAACAAGTCGTGCCCTTGGATCGCTAAGTACTCTTGCAATGCTCTTACGCACTCGGCTCTCGTCAGCGACGCTCCACCTATTGTGGCTAAGATCTCTGAAGTTGATACACATTCCTTCGTGTGGGTCATTGGCTAGTCCTATGCATAGAGTGTGTCCACTCATCGTCTCGATGTCGTAGCCTATTGGCTTCCGCTCATCGAGCATCTTGAAGCACCACTGGATTGCTTCAGTGGGGCTTGGCTCGGTGTGGTACTTGATGACATACTCACGGTACTCGCCAGCCATAACTCGTTTAAGCTTGCCAAGGTCAAAGTTAAAGACCACCTCAAGAGTATTATCGCGCAACACAGCAGCAGGGTTGTTACAGATGACATACCAACGACCACCTACTTGGGTACAAGTTCCTCGCCAGTTAGTAATAGACCCACGGTCATTAACAAGGAAGTGCAGAGCGGTGGCCCCAAGTATAACAACGTACTTAAGGTTGGGTAGTTGACTAAGTTCCCAATCCAGTATTCCCTTCCAGTGGGATAGTTCATTGGCGCTGAGTTTTTCATCCTTGCCCACCATCCTCTTGATTGCATTGGTCATGTATGTGTCGATAGGATCGATGCCCATCCTGCGTAGTGTTTGCTTCAGTAGTTGACCACTCTCGCCTACGAATGGCATCTTCATCCGTTCTTCTTCATACCCAGGCTGTTGACCTACGAAGGCTATCTCAGCACTGGTTACACCACCGGATAGGCAGTCGTAGCGTAGGCCACAGACAGCGATGCGAGTGGCGAGGTCTCTGGTCAGACTGTCGAGCAGCATCATAGCTGTAGCGCATCCTCGCGTCGCCGTTTGTAAAGATCTATCACCGACTTGATTGCAATACCAGCGCTCCATGCCAAGTCAATATCAGCTATGGGATTGTGTTCTAATGCACGCCAAGCCTTCTCATCCTGAGGCCACACAGCATCTACTCGTCTTTGTCCTTCAACATGACCCCATGCCTCTTGTTTTTGTGCTTGCATGATAATCTTTGCCAATATGCGGACATCTTTGTCTTCATACTTCATAGTTTATCTCTCCACTGCTGTATCCTCATGCACAACTCAGCCTCGTACATCTCCAGGCTATGTCTGTTGTCAATCAAACATTGCGACACACGACTACCAGTAAGCCGCTCCAACTCATCAACCTGTAGATAGCTCCGGCTGTCATTGTCAAAGCTAGTACCAGGGCGAGAAAGAGTAACAAGTAGAGTATGCTTTCCGCCAACTCGTTTGATGAGGGGAGCAGTTTCTTCATGGAACCCTGTATCACTGGTTACGTAGGTGTGGGATGGGTTGACTAGCTGTGCGACTGCAATCCTGCCGAAGATGTCGATGCCGAATAGAGGCTTGTAGCACTTCTCGCTCATGTGGATGTAGAACTGTCGCCACGTCATCTCGATGCCGTAGAGGCCGATAGGCTTGTCCTTGTCTGCATCGTTAGCTGGTCGTGCGTTTAGAAATGCATGACAAGCGTCCTTGAGTGGTTCAGCCACCATGATATGGCGTACCATGCCAAGACTAAGTTCTAGTTGATGCTTGGCGATCAGTCCTAGCGCGGTGTCCTTACCACAGCGCGGTGGTCCGTTAAGCAAGATTAGACGCATAGGCGTGAGCCTTTCTAACACAGTTGTCTACAGCATCAAATGCCTCAGGACCATTAGGACATATCTCGATTGCAATGTCCTGAGATTCACCGTCTACTGGATATTCAGCGGCAAAGCTGACCTGTCCAGTAATCAGCATTTCAGCAGTGAAGCGGCCACCTTTCTCGATGAACTCATAGGCCAACTTCTCGATGTCTGCTGGACGCTCTATACTTACAGGAACTTGTCGCCCATCCGGTCGTAGGTATTGCGTAAAAGGGATGCTCATTGATTTTCCTTTCTCACTAGATGTAGATGGACGGAACACTTACCGTCCTCTTTTATCTCTATGCCAGTCACTTTGACACCATACTTGTCGGTGTTCAAAGGGAACATGGCCATGGCACGCAGGGTAGCATGTTGTGTCAACGCAGCCAGAGTTTCCTCCGGCTGCATATGATACACCGTTCCTCCTTCTATAGTACTTAGGTCTAGGATAGGGTCAAAGACACCCTTGGTCCTGATGTAGCGTTCACTCACAAAGCTGCCTGTTTAGTGCGAAGGCTTACGCTAAGGCCATCTTGGTCTGTGATAACGGTGACGCTCTTACGTGCACGGCTGATGGCAGTGTAGAAGTTCATCCTGTTCAGCATACGGTAGGCACTGCGACTCATCACATAGATGATATGCTGGAACTCACTACCTTGTGCCTTATGTGTCGTCACGGCATAGGCTAGCTGGATATCCTTCCACGGCTGCATAGTGTAGGTCTTACCGTTGTAGTTGACCTGAGTGATCTCATACGGGATTACCGCAATACGACCTCCAAGGTCAATGCGCAGAGCGTCGCCATCGTCACTAAGACCAAGAACAATACCAGTCTCACCGTTGAACACTCCCATGTCATCGCTGTTCTCATAGGCTACAGCGTACAAGTTCTTGGTGATGATGATCTTGCTACCCTCACGGACAGTAGTAGGCCACTTAGCGTCCCACTCGTGGCGAGGGAGAGCGATAGGTGTCCTGTCTGCCCACTCTCCTTCGAGTATCTGCTGTAGCCGCTGGTTCAGTGCATGGGAGCCGATGACGCTGATCTTGATAGGAGTGAGGATCTGCGCATCTAGGCTAGCGAAGTCGATACCTGCCTGGGTTAGTTCCATCACTCTGTCGATAAGTTGTCCAATCTGATTGTCAGACGAGAACATTAGCTTGAAGTCGTCGTGCTGGATAGGAGAGAAACCGTTAAGGATGCGATCGCCGTTGGAGACAATGACCGAGCCTTCACCCTGGCGATGGATGGTCTTGAGGTAGTAGCCGTTGAACTTCTTCAGCATGGTAGAGAAGGGGGATGGTTCGGACTTATATTTAGAGTCAGTCTCAATAGGCGGTAGCTGGTGAACATCACCGAAGATACAAATGCGTGAGCCAGGTTTCATCGCATTGACTAGGTTGCGATGAAGTTCCTGGCTCACCATGGCGTACTCGTCGGCGAGGATGATGTCTTCGTCTAGCGGGTTGCGCTGTCCACGAGCTGGTGTGGTGGTGTCGAGAGCCTTCCCTGTCTTAGGGTCAATGTCGCCAGGGCGTGGATATTGCAAGGCCATGTGTATGGTCTTTGCAGGCGCGCCAGTAGCTTCAGTGATCCTACGTGCGGCCTTCCCTGTCGGTGCGCAGACGAGCACCTTGTAACCACCTTCACGCAGCGCATTGTACACGTACCTCATTATGCTCGTCTTCCCAGTCCCGGCAGGACCAGTTACCGCTACGAGCCTCTTGTTCCCATCGAGACAAGCCGTTACCGCCTGTCGCTGGGTGGCGTCCAGTTCCATATTGCAACATCTCCACAGTGGTTAGGATAGTCATGTCCTCTCCGCTGTATACAGCGTTAGGCACATGACTGCGAGCCCACAAGTCCCCGATCAAGGGGAGTAGGGCAGCCATAGCGGGTGTGTTCTTAGTGAAGTGATAGGCACCGCGGATACGGATGTTGACATCACATGTTTGGAGTAAAGCCTTCACCAGTGCGTAGTTTGCGCAGCTCTCTCGTGACGGCAAGAATACACCATCGTGCGTACTGTTGGTATTTGAGGCCGAGCGCATCTGCTTCCTCCTTCATCTTCGCCTCATCCTCTAGTGTAAGGCGAGTGTGGAATATCTGCATGGTGGTGGTAGCTTTGAGCCCTCTAGCTCTAGGCTGGTTCTGTGGTACTAGGACATTGATGGTAACGGGTGGGTGCCACGATGGTTGCTTGTCGTCTGCCATGATACCTCGGAAAAGAGAAAGGGGGACCAACATGGGATGGCCCCCCTTTCTCGATATTCAGCCCGCCTGTTCGGGGGGACAAACGACGGTGGGCTGACTACCCCGCCCTACTTAGGCGGCCTTCTGAGCGCGCGGTGCGCCCTTGGGAAGCACGACCTTGACGAAGGACGCGACCGCACCAGGGTTGTCCGACTGGTACTTGTCCATCGCCTTGAGCGCATCGGTCGGGTTCGTCACGGCGCTGATAACGCCATCACGCGGCACGTCGCCCTTGAGGACGACATAGACCGACTTCTCGACAACCTTCTTTTCGCCTTCAGCCATCTTAACTACTCCACTTGGATTGGGTTGGTGCCCTCGTTGAACGGCACACTACTTATGTACCGTCCTACGGGGTATCCTGTCAACACTTTTTTGGGCTACGTGCCCATTTTTCTCGGCCGACTAAACGCGGGTCAGCTTATCGATGTTGGCCTGGATTTCGCCCTGATAGGTCTCGTGCTTGACGTCAATGATGACCTCACGCGACAAGAGCTGGTTCAGGTCAACCTCCTTACCCGGCATGGGCGCACCAAAGTCGCTGAACAGCTTCTTAACCTGCCAACGACCCTGGGGCGTATCCTCGCCACTGGTACGGCCCCACGTCATGGTGGTCCCATCGGGATTACCATCCGTGAAGTCGGCCGGATACTGATCCGGCGAGATGTTGAGGACAACAGCGATGTACTTCTTACCCTTCCCACTCATCTTGCACTCGGCGCTACGCACAACGCCTCGATACTGGCCCGAGGGGAGAGGCTTCGGCTTTTCCGCGTCCTTAATGTCCTGGCTATAGGACATCATCGTTACTTGTTCAGCCATCTTTTCTACCTACTGTACTAGCTTAGGGCTAGTTGCTCTCTACCGTGCCCCTTATGGCAGAGAGGATCATCTTGTCGCTGCATGGGTATGGTGTCTTGAGTGGGTAGTTAGTTAGAGTGATTGACTACAGACTTAGAGGCAGCTAGCAGTGCCTCGCGAGCCTTGTTGTACTGCACCTCCGCTTTGTTATAATTGTCCTGTGCCTTATCCAGCACTGCCTGAGCGCTGGCTAGGAGCTTTTTGCACTTCTTATGGAAGCTAACAGAGTCGTTGAAGTCGTCCTGCAAGCTACCAAGGTCTACACTCTTGTTGGCCTTAGCCATGGTCCCTCACTTAGGCACCTCTAGTTTACGGAAGCTACCTGCTTCCCACTTAGCGTACCAATCCTTGATGCCCTCGCCAGTCTTGGTACGTGCATCATACTTGAACTCGAAGGTCGTGCGTTCTCCTTGTGTGTCGAACATCCTGCTTCGCATTGGTGCCCTCTTTGCGTACGGTCGAAGGCCCAATATCCTCTTCCTCCCCTGATCCTCTAGATGCCATACCTCGCTGATCTGTAGTGGCACCTTCTCTGGTAGATCACCGCCTAGGAGGATGGTGATGCTCTCTGTGTTGCCGTCCTTGTCCTTGCTGGCAGTGTTCTCATGACAGATCAGACAGATGTGTATTCCCTCACGTGCGGTCGTCCTAAGCAGAGATCGCACAAAGGAGAGTGTTGCTCTGTTACGAATGCCATAGCCACCAAGTCCTGGTGCATCAAGGGTAGCCTTATGCGTACGCCCGTCAGCCTTACCAGATTGAATGGCATAGACGAGAGCCAACTCGCCGAACGATGTGACGCTATCCACGATGACACTCTGGATATCAGGACTTTGTTTAAGAATGTTATCGAGGTCTCCTTCGGCAATCCCGCCTTCCTCCCAACGGTTAATGTTGCGTGGGTCCATCGTGGATAGGTCAACAATAATGTCATCAGGTGTTGGATCGAAGCTATTAGTACCGTCCGGGTCGAAGGAGAGCCACAGTCGTTTACCTGGCATAGTGCTAGCGAGTACCGTCTTACCACTACCCGACTTGCCCCACAGGAGCATGGACAGTCGCGCCCGCTTATTCTCACTGCTAACAACGGGTGTGCCTCCTATGTTGGATAGGGTATTAGGCTTCGTTAGGCTTGGCTGGCTGCTCGGCTTTTCTAATTCGCTCAAGGCGCTCACGCTCCTCTTCCGCAGAGTTCATAGTCAGCAATCCCACAAATAGGAGTGCTGTAGACATGTCGATGCAGCGAGCGATGATCTGTCCATCCCCGTTTCTACCATAAGGCAGGTGTCGATCGCATACACTATAGCCATCTACGAAGTAGCGGTTAGGACGATTAGCCCATTCCATTAGGCGCTTACTATGCTTGCCAGAGCCAAAGCCGTCTGGTCTATCGACAACCTGGAGATCAGGGTTGACATCCTGCACCGTCTTACCCTTGGACTTCGCCATGTAGAGGACTCCATTCATCATGCTCAAGCTGTTCCAACATCTCCCTCTGTTCTTCATCGTCAGAGACACAGAATGGTAGGAACTCACAAGTTCTAAAGAAGCGATTGCAGCTATGGGTATACTTGTCGGCGAGGATAGGATTGTCGAACGTACGTAGGCGCATTCTGTGTGTGTTGACAAACCAGTTGACCCAACGAATAAACATATGAGGACTGCGTGACACATGAACATAGTCAATGCCCTTCATGATGTCCCGTGGGAGCGGTATGGTGCAGCCAATCACCACTGCTCGGTCAATAACCTCTGTAAGACCCGCCAGTGTTGAGCCTGCCTGCATATAGCCCGTAACCTGATGCGACATGTCAAAGGAATTTCGCCATTGCTCATCTAGCCGCCACGCCGTCTTGTTCTCTTGCAGGATGGGCAGCCCACCTTTACCGTCGG
>Ga0075163_10001093_pt1 | contig 36144 bp, 43 predicted proteins | sample JI1023141ADNA_FD_71478 | JGI IMG/M metagenome (GOLD analysis project Ga0075163, IMG submission 71478) | Wastewater effluent complex algal communities from Wisconsin, to seasonally profile nutrient transformation and Carbon sequestration -... | ecosystem: Engineered > WWTP > Effluent > Algae...
GAGAGGTTAAAGGTTCTTGAGAAACCTATGTACTCCCAAGCTGTATCTAAGAAAGTAGGGTCAAGACATGCATTCTTTCTCCATACACCACAACCGTTTAATCTACCATTGGTAGTGTTGTTATTTCTCCAAAAAGGTCTAGCCAAGCTGTCTACAAGTGTATAGCTAGCTGCTCCGTTGAGAGCAGTACCATTACTGTTGAACTCTCCAACTTTGTACACACGCATGCCATCATTGTTGTATGCTGGGTCTGTTCTTCTCACTGCTAATCCTGCTGAGCCTGGACTACTTGGCGGTACAGATGTAGTGTTAAGCGTACGGTAGCACTGGCTGTCGTCTGGGGTAGGAATAAACCCACTCGGGCAAACAGTAGCACAAGTGTGTCCACTAGGCCTAAACTTGATGTTTGCGGGATCCATCACTACAGTAACTGCTATAACAAGGTCTGAGAACAATCCTTCATTATCGAATATTCGGATAGTCATCGTATAACTTTCTCCTGCCACTGCAGCTTCTGTAAGAATAACTTCATTGTCTGCATTGAGTACAAGCTTGCCAGGAGAAGATTCTTCTATTACTTGGCGTACTAGCTCGTTAGATTGTGTAGTGTCATCATTGATGACTACAGTAGTAATTACACTATCCACTTCTGCAGTATCGAATATCTCTATTGTTCTAGACGTTACATTAGGAGCTTCATTCACATTGGTTACTGCTACGTATACAGGTAGTGATATGTTGCCATACCCTGTTGTAGCTTCTACGGTGATTTCCCACGCAGGACTAGTCTCGTAGTCAAGTGCTGAAGCAACACGTACCTCAGCTTCAGTAGCACTGGTTTGTACTACAGTGAATGGGTGGGTCTCGGGACTTGTGATAGTGAATACAGATGCTGTGTTGTTTACAGTAACTGTTCCTACTACTGTTCCAGGTGTTGCTGTTTCAGCAATAGAAGTGCTAAATCCATTTCCTCCCACTACATCTACTGCAGTGAAGTTAACAGTTACAGTGAAGTTACAGTAGTTGACTCCGTTCTGAGCCTTAAGTGTTAGTACACGTGGTCCATCTACAGCAGGTCTTCTAGTAAACTTCAGCTTCAGTGTGGTACCTATTTGACTTAGACTGAATAGAGCGTCTGCATTACCACTAGTGATGAAGAACTCGGTAGCGTTGTAAGAACTGCTGCTGAATGTTACTTCACTATTAATGTCTGCTATACCTGCATTCAGTACCTGGTTGCTACACACTGGTTCAGGTAGCGTAGGACAATCGTAAGGCTGTGTTCCATTGTAGGTTCCTAAGAACTTAAGGTACTTGCCATCTTTGTATATAATGTCGTTGACTGTAAGACTCTGTAAGAATGCTTGTGTATCCTCGTATAGTTTAAAGCTAATCTCTTGGGACAGCTCATTCTTCAATCTAATACTCTTTGCAGTGAGTAAGAATCTTCCGTTTTCGTGATCATACCCAATAGTGTAGCCATTACCTGTAAAGACGTTGGTCTCTTTGATGCGTAGGAACTTTTGAAAAAACCGGTTGAATAGACTGTTCAGATTCTCAGGTGCACTACCTACATTAGTCAGGAATACGTCCCCAGACTTAGAGTCCACGAACATGTACCCATAAGGTGTTTGCACACAGGCAAGCTTATGCTGTGTACCTGCTGTACCTAACTTAGCGGATGCTGTGGCTTGAGGTTCGAATTGGAATATGTCTCCACTGCCTAAAGTGATTGATAGTACATCACTTTCTAGCTTGGTCTTATCTTGGGTTACAAAGAGTGCATTCTCATGGTGAATTAGAAGCCTATCTTGCATGCCATATACTTTGACAGGTTTACCCATGTTCTTCTGCAGTTCGTAGTAATCTAGCGGTAGAGAAGTACGCCAACTGCGTTTCTTGCTCTGTCTATCCATCTTACCATTTCTGTGAATACGGAATGGGTGTTCAGACTCTGTCCTATCAGTTGGTGACCATATCTTCACAGACAGTAAGTCGTTAAGAGAGTTGCTGTCCTTGTGATAGGCGAATTGGTTGGGGTCCTGGTCTGCATCAAAGAATAGTATGTAGTTATCCGGATCTTGGTCTTTGATTGCTCTCTTAGGATAGTAGTGGCTGTACTTGTTGGACAGGTCTTCATAGCGAGCATACAAGTTAGCTGCAGTCTCACACACAAACCTGCGAATGGTTCTAGTACCTTGTTTATTCCGTTGTCCTGTACCGCTATTGAAATCATCTCTAGGAGAGAACCAACCGTTGGTGTGGAAGGTGTAGTCTGATATGAAAGTATCCCCTCCATAGAATGTGGTAACACCAGTTCCTATACCCATACGTACCAGCGGCTGAGAAGTGAATGGAGCATAGCAGTTTCTGCGTAGTACCATGGCACTAGTGAGGAATGTATCTTCTTTCCTCACTGCAAACTGACGCCCTGTACCGTTGTTGTGTACCTGCACATTTTGCCCTTCAGTAGCAGTAACAAGAAGTGAGCCCTCTGCTTTCATTACCACAGCAGCTTCTAGATAAGTATTCTCATATCGGTCTAACACCAAGTTATTGGGAAGATAGAGTCTATCTTTCACCTTGATATAGTTGCGTTGATGGGTTGGTATATTACCATCCTTGGTATAGTCTAGCTTGTAGCCTATGATGGATTCATTCTTTGGGTCTCCCGTGCGAGTCTGGTCTTCGAAGTAGATACCAGGCGTGCTAGCAATGTTGGTAATACCAAGCTTCAGTTCTGTTTGCAGGTAATCAGGTGATGTCTGTGGCTTATTCACTAGCATGTCGAATGCGTGGAAGCGAACTACCTCAGGAGTGATATTTAATCTTCCTGCATTGCCATTACGTAATGCATATTCACTGTAGAAGTTTCCTCCTGTGGATACATATCCATTGCGGAAATTCTTAGCTCCATATAGAAGCAGTGATTGGCCAAGAACAGTCATGTTGTTTACTGTCTTCTTAGCGAAGAACAGCTGGTATTTACCTGTAAGCTTATCCTTATATTCTTGTGGTATTACTATGTTGCTAATCTTAATACCAAGCATGTCTAGCATGTTTTGGCCGTACTTGATATCTGCACTGTAGAAGTATTCCTTACACCATTTAATAGATGGCATACGGTGATGTGCTACAGGCTGATTACGAAGATTCACTCCTCCAATAGCACTACTATCAAAGTGCTCGTTATCCGGATAAAGCTCATCCATGTTTACCCAGACACCAGTACTGCATGTTCTGGCTCCAGTGTCTACATTCTCTATTCTATCTTCCACTTGATACCTTGGACCCGTAGATCCATTAGGTAGAGTAATTATCTGTGAATCCGTATTGGATGGACGTCTTCCAGGCAGGTGATAGGCTTGTGTGTATCCACCTGAGGTTCTCTCATAGGCAATGTATAGTGCATACACTTCGCTATGCCCAAGACCTCTCTCTTTACCGGATGTGTGCTTAGGGTCTGGTGAGTTGACGTCTATTAACTTAGAAGTGACCTCCACCTTAACTAGGTTCGCGTACTTCTGCATGAACAGCTCCTCCTCATCATCTACACCAAGCAAGTACAAAGCACCGTTAAGCTGACCCATATCTTGAACACGCTTGTAGACCTTACGAGGTACAAGCACTTCTTCTAGTGTAATAGCAGTGGTAATTTGCTCTCCTGAATATACCACATTGGTGTTACCTGATTGTGGTATTTGAACAGGGGCCATTTCGTTACAGGTGAGTATACCACCTTTCTTACGGATGATGCACACTGTTACGTTATCATAAGAGATATCTAGGCCCGTTAAGGTAACCTGGATAGCTTTGTCTAGTATATCTGTGGCAGCTCCTGCTACAATCATTACATCACTGATTTGAAAGTAGCCAGTATTGGTGCCATCTTCTTTTCCAAGTTTAATGGCAGCGTAGTAAGCAGCTGCTTCTAGTGAACCGCCTTCTATGAGTGTTGCATCTACCACACCGCTCTTGAATATAGGGAATAGATTCAAGTCTGTCAGTGTAGTCACATCAGGCTTATCGCAGTTGAGGAACATTGGGAATGCATTACCGTTAGTAAATGCAATACACAGTTCGTTCTTGTAGTTGAATTCTGCTTCTCCCGTGATTGGCTTCTCCAAATCAAATGGCAGAGCAAAGCCTAAGGTAGTATCACTGATGATAACATCAAAGGTGTTTGTATCTAGATTAGCAAAACCAATAGAGCTGATACCTGTAGTCGCATTCTTGACCATCACTACAGGGTAGCGTGGCGTTTCTATGATGCCATTAATCTTACCTGGAAAGGTGATCCGTTCTGTAAAGCCAGGCTCATTGGTTACTGTACCCTTCTTCTCAGAGTACATTCCATTGAGGGCATACACGTAAAACCCTTCAGGTATATCAATTGGTGATACATCGTATAGTGAAGCTAACCCTTTAGTGAATTGTTTCATAGATAGTTTTCTGTGTCAGTGATGTTGAAATTCTCCCACAAATCTACGGGGAATACCAGTCTTAAGGTGTTGGCCAGTTTGGCTTGCTCCTCATCTATAGTTGGATAGTCAATTCTTTGTGCACGTCCTGCATTCTCTTCCCACCTAGCTAGACACATACGGTCGTCTCTTCCAAACACTGGGTCTAGATGTCCCGTACCAATCATCTTAGCTCTACAGTACCAATAGATTGCATCTACTAAGTATCCATCGTCAGGTATCAGCGGGAATCCGTCTTCATCGCAAGGAGTGTACCAATAGTGTAGTTCTACTTCAGCGTTTGGCTCAGTGAACCATAGATAGTTCAGCTCATCTACATAACCTTTCTTAGTAGAAATGCCATACTCCGCATTCTTGATTACCTGGCTGGTCCAAAAGTTAGCCTCACGTAGGTCTGTGGTAGTTACTATTTCTTTCACTAGTGTAGACACATACGCTACCTTTTCAGGTACTGGGTCCTTTGCTTTAGTAATATGCTTGGCACCTGTGTAAACTCCTACTCTAGAACCCTGGTATACCAAAGCAGCAACAGAGCGGAAACCGTTGGGCTTACCAATTCTGCCTTGGTCGTCACTCTTAGTTATGCATACACCTAGACCTACCATGCGTTGAATATACATCTTATCCATGGCTTCAGGTATCCAGTTCTGCAGATCGTCTATGTAAGACATATCCGTCATCTTAGTGTCCCTGAGTATCTTACCGATTACGCTTTTTAAGCTGACTGTTTTCATCTTTACTGTATTTCGTAGAATCTGTATACAAGCTGTATAGCAGGGTTAGTAATAAGGTTAGCAGAGAACATATTGGCAAACCCTATCTTATCAGGGTCCTTGGTGTTCTCTGTATTAGAACGAGTGGGTATGAATTCAGCTATTGGACTGTTCTTTAGTTCCTTTGCTTTCTCCCATCCTACTCTGCAATAGGTTTCTTCTACCGGACGATAGATAGCTTTGCGTCTACCAGTTTCAGGGTCAACTGGACCAGACATGGTTTTCTTCCAATCTATCTTACTTTTAATCTTCATCTTCATGAAGTTGTTCTCTATTCTACGGCCAGCAATACAGCCCATTTTAGGACCAAGGTATAGTACTCCTCCATCACAGATGAATTTACGACTCTCAAAGAAGAATGTCTTAATAGCATCTCTGAACCACTCATAAGTGATGACAGGAATAGGTGCTTCGTGCGTACGTTTACCTGAGCGGTGGTCATATTGAGTTTCCATTCTATACACTACATACCTGCGACTCTGTACCTTCTTTTTATAGAGGGTATCATCTTCTTTGAGTAATGCCTCCACAAACGAAGTATACATTTCACTGACAGTAACGGCTTTGGTCTTCTTAGGAAGCTTGAGTGCCGGAGTCAGGTTTAATCTCTTCTTCGGTTTCTGGGGTACTTGGGTTGCTAAGGATGTATTCTGTAACATATTGAATGCATTGTTGTAGTATATCATTAGTGATGCCAGGATAAGGACTGTTCCATACGTCACAAGGACCATTGGATACTAGCTTACATTGAAGCTTAGCCACTTCTAACGGGTCATCAAAGACGTCATCAATTCTCACATTGGCTATGATTGGTGAAGACAATATCACCTTATCTGAGGACTTGTGCCAGTATACTGTTTCTTGGCTGTACTTACTTTCCTTCAAGTATTCTGCAACACTTGGCATTCCATAGCTGTATGCCTTATTGCCTTTGATGCCGCCTACATAGCTGTATGGATTTACTCCCGTACGAATCGCCTGAGGAATAGGTACAATAGTAATAGCACTGTCTAAGCAAGTGGGTAATGTACACCCTGCAGAGGAGTGTGGTTGAGTGCCTACAATAAGTGTTTGCATGAAGAACGATTTCATGGAAGGATTGCGCTCTAGTGTGTTCTTCACTAGTGTACTTCTCCATGTCTTAACTAGGTCAAACACCATTAGCTTGAATGGTATGTCTAGCTGTTTCTTTACGCGTTCTGCAATGATGGTAGAGATTTCATTCGGTGTCATGGTATAAAGGTAATAAAAAACCCCAACCGTGAGCTGGGGCTTTTTGTTTATGTGTATGAGTTAGTCACCTACTAAACAGGAGCACTGAATCCGAAGATGATGTCGATGTTATCAGTTGCACGAGCAGCATCTAACGCATTAGAGTCAGCGGCAATGATAATAGCATTCTTATCAACTTCTTGGTTGATTGGGCCCTTACCTTCTTTGGTTACGAAACCAGAGATAATGTACACAGTGTACTGACCGGCAGCTACTACCAAAGAGGTAGGCTTACCGTACTCTTCAGGATTACCGTGCATTGGGTAGTTGGTGGTTACACCTTCAAAGATCCATCCTTCCTGCTCAAGTTGAGCTACCTGTAATGGAGTACCTTGACCAATCTTACCTTTAGTGGTAACACTAGAAGTGTGGGTGATAGAAGCCTCTTCGTACAAAGAAACAGTGAACAATGTACCTACTGCTTTAGCAGTAATGGTCATGTCATCTGTATCTACTACTGCAGCGTCAACAATCAAGTTTCTAGCTTGGTTGGCAATTGAAGTAGTGTCGTTAATTTTGGCTGCAAACTTAGCCATTAATGTGGCATAAGTCTCACCTGTTGCTGCCACTACAGAGTATCTATAGTTGGCGTTGTTTACCATGTCGTGGTTGGTAATCTCCTTAATTAAGATACCGTATTCTTTTCCTGCGGTTGGGGCTCCAGACGCTGGTGATACAACCTTTACTACATGAAGAGCAGCAGCAGAGTATGCAGCTTTTTCTACTTTATGCGTACCGGTTGAAAACACAGTAGTCTTTCTCACCTTACCGTCACGAACCACAGCTGCAAACACAGGCACTGTAGCAGCTACAGCGGTGTTCTCATCTAATGATACGTTGGTATCAGCATTGAAAAGACAGAAGGTACCGTCAGCTGCACCAGCTGCACAGAAATCTGCATACGTATTGGAACCAGTGCCCCAGTACTGTAATGCTTTGGCAATAACCACTTGAGCATTGAAGCCCTTGGTTGTTTTGAAGCGAGGAGTAATGTTCATTGTTATGAATTTAAAGGTTAAACTGCTGTAGTGTTCAGCTTGAGATCTGTCAGCTTTCTTTCCCAGTCTGGAGAATTCAACTCACCTTTTGCATACGTAACGGCTAAGTCTACTATCTCTTCGTGATACTCTTCTGGCAAATCACTTGTGAGGCCTAAAGATAAACTCACTAAAGCAGGTTTCCTAAGGTAAAATAGTTGTGATCCGCTTACTATGTAACTATCGGCATCAGTAAGTGAACCTTGAATCTGTAGTATATTTCCAAGTAAGTGACCGGTGGGTGAATGCACGGTACTTTTCAGGTAAGGGGTATTCTGTAATTGAAACGCATAACCAGTCTTGATAAGCCTTACAGGGGAATAGCGTTCAGGAGTTTCAGTGTATTTAGAGAAGGTAACAGCTTCCACAGCTGAGTTCACTGATGTTGCATCACTTGTAGCAGTCAGTAGTGTAGCTGAGTTATTGATAACCCAAATCTTGTACTGGTTAATGTCTCCTCTCATAGTGATTGGATTCTTCCCTACATAGATTTCATGTCCCTCTCTACGAAGCTTCTGAATCAGTGGAGTGAATACACTAAAGCGCTGTTCCTTGGCTGGTACTCCAGTCCAGGTTGCACCCCTCTCTGATGCTAGTGTAGTGATAGCACTACCTAGTAAGGTTGCTGCCTCGTAGTACTTAGCAGTTGACTTACTTGAGATAGGTAGTATCATAGAATGTACATACTTAGTACCTGCAGTAGGGGTTGGTAGAATACTCCTGCAAGAGTAATCCACTACTCCAGCACTGGCGGAAATAAACCAGCCGAGATCAGAGGGTAGTACTACTTCATACATGTTCCCTTTAATCTCGGCGGCTATTGTAGCAGATGTCAGTAGTGTTTTCAACTGTTCTGCTGCCATATTATCCATCTCAAAACTGCCATCTTCCTTCGGCCTTACGCGGGAGATGATGTAGCGGTTAATCATCTTATTAAGTATAAGGTCCTTCTCTTCAGGATAGAATCCTCTACTCTTGTTAGATGCTATGTACTGCACTCCTTGGTCGAAGGCGATGTGCATTTCTTTGATGGTCATGTCTTAGCGTTTTAGTTTCTTCTTAGCCTCTTGTAAAAGACCTAGAAGAAGTGTTACTGTATTACCATTCTTGTCAGAGTCAGATATCCAAATGATGGCCTCATCTTCACTGCTACCAATCTTGGTTTTATCAGATGCAATGTAGTAAGCACTGTCGAGAATCACTAGGATTTTGTACTCTACCATAGAACGAATGGTAGCTCTCTTTATCAGACTTTCATCCTTCATTGCCTTAAGCAAAGTCTCAGGGTCTTTCTGTACTCTCTCTGAAAGCTCAGTCACACGATCAGCTTCTAAGATAAGGTCAGGGTTAACACCATAAGTGATGAGCAATGCATTCACTACGTCAGGCTTGCTCTTGATAGAAGCATACTTAGCGTTGGCTTCATCTCTGTCAGCAATCTTCTTGTTGTTAGCAATACGCTCAGCATTAGGGTCGAAGATGTAGAACTCCTTCAACATATTACCTTTAGCTGCTTCTAAACTCTCAGCAGTCTTAGGGTTGTCCTTGATGTGACGGTAACGGATGTAGTCCATCACGTTTAACGGCATGTTCTTCTCACTCACTTCTTTAGTGTTGCTAGTCTCCAGTCCAATCTCCAGTTTCAGGCCTTCACCTGCTGGTATGTTGGAAGCTAGCTCTGTGTAAAATTCAATGCTCTTGGCTTTCCACTCACGCTCATCAGGCATAACACCAATGATGTCAGGGAGTAATAGTCTTTTCTCACCTTCTGTCAAACCAGAACCAACGACACGACTGTCTTTAGATTCCCAATAAGCAGATGCGAATTTCTTTGAACGGGCAATGTACTCAGGAATATCCTTCTGTACCTTCTCGATATTGGTCTGCTTACGACGAATCCAGACCTTGTACGAGTTCTTGTGTGTTGTAGACATAATTTTCGGTTTGTAGACAAATATAGGCAAATTGATATAAACAAGAAAGGATACCTTTCGGTACCCTTCCCTGAATAAACCTGGATTATATCTACAGTACAATCCAAGTGTATGTATATTCTTACAGACCCGCTTCGCAAGTTAAGTCGAAGCATCTGTTTGCTCTCAAGATTTGAATACCACAAGAAGCGAATCTTGTGTACAAACTCTTATCCTGATCTGTGCTCATTAGAGCAGCAGCTTCGTTTGCTTCAGGAGCAAATCCACCAGCGATACGAAGAGACTTAGGCATTGGTGTTAAACCAGCAACCACACCGTGTAAGAAAGAACGACCTTTCTGAGCAACGTGTTGGATGTTTGGCTGTCCGTCAACGTCGTTGGTATCCAAGAACACCATACGATAAGACTCTAATGGTAAGCCAGTAACTGGGTGCTTCGGAGAAGCTTGAGCTACTTGACCAGTATCGAATAATGGGTTGTGCTTCACAGTGATGATGTAACCATCAATATGGTACATGGTAGTGAAGTAACCGCCTAGTGCAAGGTTGTACCCTGTACCTGTTACGAACTTATCCGCAACATTAGCAAAGTCACCTACGATAGTACCACCGGCAGCTTTTGCCATACGGTCGAACTCACGTAATCCACCTTTACCAGTCATCAAAGTGATGGTCATATTGCTGCTATCCTCTTGGCCATACAACGCATCACCAATTACATTGCTGAGGAAGTTGTAAGTCAAGGTAGTGTAGGTAGCTTTATTTTGGATTTGCTCCAAAGCACCAGCACCACGAGGGATAACTTTACCGGTTACTAAATCCTTCAAAGGAATAGAACCGTCAGCCTTTCTGTTGTAACGGCTGTACCAGTATGCATTCTCACGAATGTCTAACCAGTTTTGCTCAAACTGCCACATGAACCAGTCCATGTGTCCGTCGAACTTCACGCTCTTTCCTTCTTTATTCTTGCCTTCCATGCTGATTTTCATCATCAAGTTAGAGGCGTTACCAGCCCAGCTCATACCGTAACGTAAGAAGCCCATTTGGTTCTTGAACATTCCAGGAGCTACTGAGTTACCCTCGGTTGTACGAGACTCACTCTCTGCTACGTTAGTGGTTAAAGCTGTCCAAGCTACGTTCTCACTTACTTGAGAGATAGGACAGAAATCATCTTCATCAGCAGGGTCCAACTGTACTTTGTACTTGAAACCACGGCTTCCGTCTGCGATTGGATCTTCAAGCACGTATGCTTGTACTCCACGCTCAGATTGGATAATGAAGAAACGCTTAATCCAGTTGTCAGGGAACCACAAAAAGAAGTGGCTGTGTCCAACACCAGGCTTATCTCCACCTGAGTAAGTAGTGTGAGACGTACGACATACTTTGTTCAAGCCTGCCATTACTGGATAGGTGAACTGCACGTCGTCTAATTCAACTGCACTCTTACCAGCACCATAACCTACTGCTCCAAGTGTAGCCATGGTCAATGGGTACTTCTTGGTGTAGTCACCGATGATGTAAGTTAATTTACGGGTTAACTCGCTAGGAGAACCGTTTCTTTGATGGTACAAGTTCTGCTCATCTTGCATCGACTTTGGGTCGTAGATGGTTTGTTGTACCTGATATTTAATGTTAGGTAACATTGTGTGAAATTTAATGGGTTACTAATTCGTTTGGAAGAACTCTTGCATACTAGTTGTATTTCCATCAGGAGCAGGAGGTGTATTTGGGTTAGGAACAGGACCAACCGATTGGTCAGCCTTTCTCTTAAACTTCTTTACACTCTGAGAGGAAGCAGCAGCCGTAATCACTTTACTCAAATCATTCTTCTTGTAAAGCAAGTACATCTGTTCTAATGCCTGCTTGGTAGTTAAGTTCTTATTGTCCAATTCCAAAGCGATATACGCTTTACCATTATCTACTACTACGTTGTCTTGGAAGAATTCAAGGAACTTGCCCTTGTCCTCTTCAGGTACTCGGAAAGAGAGACTGTTCTCTCCAACGAGTTTGGAAGACTCTGTAATCAGTGTCTTAGCGACAGTGGCATTTGCTTGTTGTGTTTCTTGCAATTCTCCTTGGAGTCTTTCTGCAAGAGCAACCTCATCTGCCTTCGCCTTGTCGTACACTGCTTTAGACTTAGTGGTGATGGTCTTGTCCAATACAGCCTTTTCTACTACTGCATTTGCGGCATCTTCATCTATCCCCTTCTCCATCAAAGATCTCTTGTATAAGTTCTTCTGCAAATCTACACTTTGCATCAATTCGTTTTCATCTGGAAGCACAGTTGCGCCTCCATCTCCGAAGAACTCCTCATCAGAACCCCCCCTCTCTCTATGCAACTTATATGCATAAGCTCGAGGGTCAGTTTGTTTTAATTCTTCTAGAACAGACTGTCTTTCTTCCTGTCTTACGACCTTTTCAAAGTGAATGATGGCTTCTGGTGTGTCTGGTTCTATACCTTCAGGTAACTCCAGTGTGATATCTCTACCACGAAGTTCATTCACATCATCCCACACTGTTCCTGTTTCCTCATTGTCATCAGGTGCAGGAGGGTCTCCACTTGGTGGATCACCAGCTGGTGGGTCTGTTGGAGCAGGGTCAGGATTTGGAGGTGGGTCACCTGCAGGAGGTGTAGGTGGAACAGGAGCCGGTGTTGGCGTAGGAGCTGGCACTGGAGTTGGTGTAGGTTCAGGAGTAGGTAATGGGGCAGGGTCTCCACCTCCACCAAATACGTCATTTAATCCTGGACCTGAGTCTCTAAGGAAATGTAACTGTAGCATATAATCTAGGTTTAATTCACGAATATATTACTTTTTAGCTTTGGGTTTAGCTTTTGCCTTGATACGATCGGTCTGTGCTTTACGTTTAGACTCTCTCTCACGCTGTGCTAATTCCCTTTGCTGCATAGCTTCTTGTGTACGTACTTTCATACGCTCTGTACGCTGCTTCTCCATATCACCTAACCTCTTAGTGAGGTTGGACATGATTTCAGTAGCGTCAGGTATACCATTGTCATTGGCATCACCGTCTTGGAACGTGTATGTGTTGAACTCCCCTTTGATGGTTTCATTCTGATCACGTCTATCCCATTCTAATTCTATCTTCAGCATGTCAAGTGAGTTCTTGAATTCTTCATACTCTTTCTTCAGCTCGTTCTCTAGTTCAGACATAGAAGCTTCGTTGTCTGCTTGTGCAGCTGCCATCTCTGCCTCTTGTTCTTCGATACGTAGCAGGTCTTGCTGCAGCTTAGCAATGTTATTTGCTTGTAACATAGCAAGCACCGTAGAAGGTTTTGTACCGTTCTGCATCATTGCACCTATCTGAGACTTCATGGTATTAAGTACTTCGAAGTCCTTGCTAGAAGAAGACATCTTCACACCTAGTGCATGTGAACAGTACTGGTCTGGTGTTATCTTCACCAGTTCGTACGACAAGTCATCAAAGTACCTGATAGTCTTGAATTCTCCTTCTGCTGCAATCACAAAGCGACTCATATCAAGGGCCCCTTCTAGGTCTCTATTCAGTAGCTGTTCGAAGTTCACGAATATCATGTCAGTGATAACAGTAGATTGGAATACAGAGTTATTGGTAGTACCTACTAAGTCATCTGTACCGGTCATCTGACCTTTACGCTGAGGTGTCATACCAAGGATTTCATCCCACTGCTGCTTGTAGTATTGGTATAGATCTATGAGCTGCTTGATGTTCTCGTACATGCTCATGTCTAATATCTGATACTGATTAAAGCTCTTGTCTACACCTACTTGGTTACGGTCGATTAGTCCCCATCCTTTAGCCTCAGCAAAGTGGAAGAACTTAGCATCATCCCAACCTTCTTTCTTCGGTATTACGTTCTTGTCAAGCAAGACTATCTTACCCTTGGACTTGGCAACAAAGAACTCTATCTTCCAGTTGATAATCATACACATCACTTGGAATGGTAATCCAATCTTAAGTAGGGAGATATTCTTAGAGTGAAGGTCAGAATAAGTGCGGCCGTTGTAGCCGTTCTTGCAAGTAGAGATGATACCACCATCTGTACGTTGTACAGCAATTGGTTGAAGGAAAGCATACAAGTCTTCTTGAATCTTCCATCCTTCATACTTCTCAGGTAGCCACCTGGTTTCTATTACTTTCTCCATGGTAGTGTCTACCTTGTAGTCTTCATCTACTTCCATCTGAACAGGCATTCCTGTCTCAGGGTCTATGTACTCGATTATCTTAATTTGCTTGTAAGCAGTCCACTGTACGTGGTATACAGGAATAACTCCACCACCTGTATTGCCATCACTATTCACACCTGTAAGTGTAGAATAGAATGAGCTTGGAGTGTAGTCTGTTGGATTCTGCAGGTCTTTCATCTTCTTAGAAGATATCTCTCCATAGAACATAGTCACTACTTCTTGCAGAGGCATAAAGTAACGTGCACATACCCATGGTGAATCCTCTACGAAAGTCAAGTGTTCATTGCGACCGAAGTCTATGTTCTTTGGTGATATAGGCTTGTAGTGGAATTTACCATTGTACACACCTTTAAAGGAGTATGCTTCTCCAGCTATAATCCAATGCTTGAACATGGAGAGTAAGGTCTCTTTGAAATTGTACTTATCAATAGCATCTTCTAGCCAAGATTGGCCCATGATGGCTACTAAGTCTCTCCACTTACTCTTGAACTGTTTTACTACCTGCTCAGGTAATGGCGGAGCTTGTACTTCTTCACCTTCTTCTGTAGGTATTACACCCATCTGCTTAAGCATAGCATCCAAATGCTGTGATAGGTTCTGTTGTACAGCTTCTGTCATCTGCTCATTGTAGCTATCATACCCATCAGGTGATGAATTTACTACCATGAACCTCAGTGGACGTCTATTGAATTCACTGATAAGCTGATCCAGGTTTGTACGTATAATTGATACCGGCCTTATCTTCGCAGGCATGCTTTCTGTATTGGTTTTATTGGGGTCCGTGATATGCTTGAACCATGTCATAGGGAAGAACCCATTGTATGCATCATAGAGTGTAGACAGCTCTTGTGTGTGTTGAGAGGAGCCATCTCTAAACCTACTACAACTGATGTAGTAATCTACACAAGTCTTAAACCACTTCTTATCGTCAGCAACTTTGTTGTTATAGGTTTCCAACAAGTTGGGTTGTTGGTTATACTCTTTTTGTATCATTACATATAGTTTGTAGTGTCAGAGGTTTCATACTCATCTTGAGTTGTGAACTGCCTAGCATAGTACTCATCCATGGCTTTCTTCTGTTCCTGCTTCACAAGCTCATGTATCCTTTGCTTGGATTGGAAACGGTGTATAATCGCAGAAGAGATTCTATCGGCATTCTTCTTGCCATCAAATTTAAGGAGTTCTCTTAAGAAACCTAGTGAATATACCCTATCTATGCGGAATATATCATCCCCACTTTCTGTGATACCAATTACTTCCTTGTGCCACTGCACTAAGTAGGTAATTCCAAGCTTCTTGTACTCAGCTGTCATGTTCATTAAGTATGAACGATTACGTTGACTTGTCTCTATCTCTTTATCTCCTCCTAGGGCCATTCCCTCAGGACGGTAGTGTATACGGTGCATCAATAGTTTACGCTTAGCATAGTCCATTACTCCTTTACCACCACCTGCTATCTCCCCTTGTGCTTTTGCATTGTAGAGTTCACACGCAAGAAACAGCTGCTCATAGCAAGTATCTAAGTCTTCAGGTCTAGCACAGTATTCAAATACAGGAAGATCTTCCCACGTACTGTCTATATTGTTCGGGTTCTTGAATATCCAAAAGTGAAAGAGAGATGTCTGGTCTTCTGCATCATCGTTATAGAAAGGGTCAAACACTAGGTCATACATACCATCAGGTGTAAAGCCCATCTCATCTTTGTATGGTGCATCGTACATAGTACAGCAGCCTGAGAGATCATCAGCATCTTTGTGCGGGTACTGTAGTATCGGTGTTACAGCATCACTCTGTATGAATCTTGCTCCACCCTTGTCCTTGTCCTCAGGTATTAGGTAACCATGGCGAATCATCTTCTGTATCACCTCTTCTGTTTCCACACGCTTAATCTGACGGTTAATCCGGTCAGTCCAGAATGGATTTTTACCCAGGCGCTTGAATGCCTCTTGTGGATAGAATGGATACTCTGCTATATAATCATCTAGTACTTTCTTATCCCTAGCCTTTCCTTTAGTGAGTCGTTCTGCCAACTGATGGTCTACCGCTCCCTTTACATCTACGTTACCATTCTCATCCATGAATGTACGGTCGACTCTGTACACAGGAACGAAGTAACCACACTTAGTAGCTTCCATCCCTTCTTCATACACGTTGGGAAAAGCAAGCATGTCGAATGCTTCAGGTGAATAGAAGATTTCCTCTAGACCCTCAATAGACGGGCCTTGTTCACCACCCGTACCAAACACTGATATCTGTCCCACGTAGTAGCTACCATCCTTGATAGAACCCATAGATACAATCAGTGATTTCTTTAAGTTACGGAAAGAACCTGCCTCTTCAAAGGTTATTTTCATTCCTCGTTTACCACGAGTCTTGTTTGGGTCATCCACTACTACTCCCATAATCTCAGACATAGAACCACGCTCTACTCCTAGCTCATCCACGAAAGATGCACGCTGATGCATGAGTGTATTCTTCTTCTGACGGTTCTTCTTCCAATAACTGGAATGGTCATTTATCCAGTCAAGCATAGGCTGTACCTTGTTGAGTATACCATCCGTGGTTAAGTACTGTTCTATACCCGCAAAGTAGTAAGACTTAGAACCATCAAAGAAGTTATAATTGTAGACTCCATCTGATGCTTCCATGTAGGACCAACCTGCTCCACGAGCCTTGGCACAAATCATGTGTTTACCACCAGTTGAAGTGATACCCATAAACTGCCCACCGAACTTAGCTATGTGTTTGAATCTATACCACTCATAACCCGCTTCATAGAAATCAGGAAAGGAGAAGTGTTTATCCATTGTCACCTGAGACAGCTTACCATGCTTGTTGCGTCTTTCTTCTAGTGCTTTACCTAAGTCCTCCGTAATACGAGAGATGGGAGTGAAGTTCAGGAAAGTGTAGTGACGACCTGTTATCCAGGTGTCTGCAACCTTATAGCCGTTAAGGCATCTATCTTCATGCAGCTGCCAATAGTCCATCCACTCACGAGAACCCTCAGGAGCACGTGTATACATACCACCGTTCTTCTTAAAATCTATGGCAGCTTCAGAAAAGTACCGAGTGTTAACGAGCTTATGAAATGCCATCTTTCTGTTCTTTTACAACTTGACTAATTGATGCTGCATACTCTCCCATAGGATTGGTGAAGGTAGGACCATTATCTTCAGGAGTGTAGTTTGCTTCCTGTATCCCTGTTCCTGTACCCTCTTTCAACTGACGTGTACGTCCCTCATTAAAGCCCTTAGACGCAGAACCACGAATACCACCACTATCCGTCAACTGTGCAAACACTTTAGACTCATACTCCTGAATAGCATCTTCCATCTCAGGTAGCTTCTTAATAGCCGTCATGTAGGTAGCAGTGTTGAAGACTGGCTCTCCACGTACGTTGGTCTTCGTAAGGTCAATCTCTCTGAAGTAGTCTTCTAACTTTTCTCTAGATTCCTTCACTGTCTTTAGTGTCCTTAGTGATGGTGCATTACTTTCTTGCAATCCTCTGTACTTGTCACGAGCTTCAATCACTTTCTCATCTATATCCACTTCTGTGAGTCCTGTTTCTTTCAGTGCAGCAGTGTGTCTATTGAAATCATCTTCCTCTCTGTAAGGTGATAGGAAATCCTCCATCAAGTAGACGTATGTCAGCTGTTTCATAGCTTTCAGCTTCTTTCTACCTTGTGTGTCACCAGGACCACCACGGTCACGCTTGAGTATTTCTGCAAACTCTTTAATCATGAGGATCCACTCCTTGTTAAGCTGCAGCTCCATGTTCTCACTTACTTGGAATAGTCTAATCATTTCTTTCTGTTTTTGTAGTCATCAATCTTCTTCATTTCTATCTCCATCTGTTGCCACACCTCAGTGTCTCTGCCGAAGATTCTGTGCAAGTCTTCTCTAGTCATTGCACCAATACGGTAAAGCTTAAGTCCTTGTATAGTGTGTATGTAAGGCCCTATTAGTATGGGCGTCTTCTTCTTAGTTGTCATGTACCTTAGACCTTTGACCACTGTTTCCCCACTTTCATGCATCTCCTTCAGTCTTTTTGCACCATCCTTGTTAATCTGCCTGATGGTAGAGTACTCCATCATCTTCTTCTCCTTCTTAAACTTCTTCTTGGCATCTATCTTGAACTTACCAAAGCCTGGTATCATCACTGGCATACCAAGGTCAGACTCTAGCACTGCTGCAGTAAACTTACTAGTGAATATCACTATCTGCTCTACCATCTCAGGTGATACGCCAACCATCTGTCCTGTATGAACGTACAGGGTGTTGTTACACACTATTCTCCCATAACTGTCTGTTCCACTCTTAGGTGTATTATTCAGACCATACGTTAGCGAACTTGTGTTCTTCTTGTCCTTTGATTGACTCATAACTGTGATTGGCTCTATTGTTAGAAAATAATAAGAAAGCTTCTTTAATCTTGTAGGGTGCGTGATAACAATCTTGCACGGTTATGCCGTCTAGAGATACTAGTCCATCAGCCACTAGCTTCAGCATCTGACTCTTAGGCTCTTCCAACAAGTCCCTTTGGTGCTGTACAGAAAGTGTAGCTACCTTAAATCCATGCATAGCTAACAAGTACCCATAGCAAGACAGCTGAGCAATGGCTTTACCGACCGGTGAATCAGGCAGCTTACGCATGAACTTAGTCATCCTATATGGATCACCATAGTCATTACTCTTGTAATCATAAAGTGCACCTGTCTTGTAATCCTTGATGTGTACCTCTCTTTCACCATTCCTAGTGACGATAAGCAGTTCATCTATTCGAGCAGACACTAGGTACTTAGTAGAGAAGACTCTCACCTCTCTGTGTGTGCCGTCAGGTAGTGAATAGGGATTTGTGTAGTCGAATTCCCACGTGGTGGCTGTAGACAGCTTAGCACCATACTTCACCTTATCTTCTAGTGAATCGTGAAAGTCGTTCCCTTTATCCACTTGCTTTTGGTGGTAGGTTGCCCATTCAAGTAAGACAGCTTCCTTAGTCTTCTTTGTAGACCTAGCTTTCTTCTCAGCAGCTTTATCCAGTAGTTCTGGAGTGAACTGGAAGCAGAACCTATTGATTATCTCTGTCACTGATGAGAGGTATTTCCTCTTACCATCTCTGACAACGAAGTACTTTTTTCCTTCGTTGTCATAGTAGATAGTTTCTTGCATAGCTTAGTTTGTAGTGTAAGGCGCTAGTGAGTGAATACACTGTCTAAAGATGTAGTCCTTAGCTCTCTGTTCAGCAGGTAACTCATTGTAAGGTACGAAGCAAGGATGTTCCTTGGTCTCAGGGTTCTTTACAGGCCCGTACTTCCATCCATCTTCCTGTTTCTGCTTCAACCAAGACTCGTGTGAGTTCTCAGGCGTAGCATCAGGGTTAACCAGGTGGAACTGGACTCCAGTGATGGCTGAATCTTTCTGCCACTGTGGTGTATCTTCCCAACTAGGTTGAGTGTTATCACCAATAGCTTGACAGTAAGCTCTGTTCAACTCGTGTGCAACTTGTGCGATTTGTTCGATAGTCATAATATAGGTTTATGCTACTAAAGTACGATAGGTGACAGTATCTACCAAAAACAAGTCCCGGGTGGAAACCCAGGACGATCGCTGTAATATGAAAAAACTGCCTTGTGGCCTGTATATGACCCCACTAAGATAGGTACTTTTCGGAACATACCCGGCCTTTGTGTGAGAATACGGAAGACCCACCCCCTAGCTGCAACGAAATTGGGAATGGAGTGTGTGGTGGATTAGGGAGACCACCTCAACTTTACTCCCCGACTCAGCTTTGCAGACGGAAATACCCCCACCTCAAAAGTGGAATTGTTCGTCTGCAGCCGTAAGATAATAGTGTCTACGGTAATTCATCAAACTCAGTTTATGAATCAGAACACTCAGAGCACTCAAGCAGCTCAGCGCACACCTGCACCTCAAGTTAAAATGGTAACTAGAGATGGCAAGGTCATCCCTGCTCTCACTAAAGAAAGTGTAGGCAACATCATCAAGGGAATGAAACCTGTATCTGCAGGCGATGCAGGTCAGTTGTACAAGAACTTCAAGGTGACAGGTAATGGCAACGAGATGAAAGCGTATGTGAATGACAACGGTAAGGTAGTACCTGCTAGTTGGATTTACAACATCAATCGAGTGAGCCAAGTAGCATTGTCTACTCCTGCTGCTATTGAGGCGTACAGTAAGGCTATTGCTGCTGAAAATGCGGGAGACCACGAGACTGCACACGATGCATTCCGTGAGTTCTTGAACAAGGTTACAATCAGCTTCAATTCTAGAACACGTCAGTTCGTGAATGGTCAGCTAGTGCAAGGTGTATTAACACTAATCACTACTGAACGTGGTAGCTTGTTGAAACTTGAGAACGTATCTGCAATGCAAGCTCTAGACGCTCCATCAAGTGCAGGCTTTGATTTAGCCGCATTCATGGGGAATGTTCTAGGAGATGCAACACCATCAGGTAGTGCAGAAACCGTAGCTCCTGTCAACAGTGCAGTAGCTAGTGCGTTCGCAACCGCTGAGAGTTAATAACTCAGCACAAGTGTTGGAAAGTTGTAGTTGGCTATATCCTAAGCTAAGGTTATAGTCTGTAGACCTACTGTCACATAGATGACAGCTTGAAAGCATCGCCAAAGGTGTGGGGCTACAACGGGTTTTCAGCACACAAGGACTATCACCTAAGACGTGGTAGTCCTGTTTTAATGCGTCATTCCTACTTCCCAAGGGTAGGCAGGTGTAGTTATAGGGCACAGTAAGGGTCGCAACCTTATGTCTTTTAAGTGTGACTTCCAAGGGCAAACACTTACATGGGTAATTCCTAGTCAGCTACTACACTACACCTGAACGCAGAGGGAAACTTAGTCATCTAAACCTCTAAATATGAAATCAGTTCGCATCACAATCGGGATTGTACTCCTGCTCATATCACTAATGTTCGTCTCTTGCAGCTCTGATAGCGGGAAGAGAGAACCGAAGACTACTACAGAACGTGTAGTACACTTAGTGGGAGAGTCAGGAGTGTTCGTGCGGGAGTTGCACTCTGCTTATGCCGTAGGGGATACCGTAAGGGTCTTATATGGCATTGGCACTCAGCAACGCATGGCTCTAGTAGTCGTAGTACGCTAGTCTTTACAGTCAGTCCTCAGGATTGGCTGTTTTTTCCGAGGCTCGATAGAGGCTACGTCCTGTCAGGTCCGAGAGAGGCTACGTGCCAAGCATGTGGAAGGGATTAACGTCAGCCTTTGTACCTCTCAGATCACGGATGTTGGCCACAGACACACGACCGCAGCCCTCAAGCTCACGAACTGTCATTGCCAATACACCTACACGAGAGCCCTTGCGTACGAACTCAGGGTTCACAAAGTGAATGAACGGCTCCTCTGTGGGCATCAGTATACCTATGTCCCTCATCTGCTTAAGCGCTGCTCTATCGTAGCTGTTAAGCGGCTTGTAATACCACAGAGCATTGTTCTTCTTCAGATTGGGCATCAGCTCATACACCACTAGACTCATCGCCTTAGGCATCACCTGATGCAGCCATCCACTGGACAATACCACTAAATCCTCAGGGATATACTGGGCTGTCTGGTCCTCAATAGTGGCAATATCATACTGTACACTGGAATACTGCTCGATTGTCACCTTTCTGGCTACACCAGTTCGGGCAGTCTTGTGGTACATTTCTATCGCTGTCATATACGCCTGACTACGTTGCTTAGGTTTCGTCTTCATAGGTGCTAAGATAGACAATTTTCCTGCTACTGAGCACCAAAATAGCAGAAAAAACTGCTACTGAGTGTCTGGAAAGACAGATTCCTGCTACATCGAGACAGGTTTACTCATATATGATAAGCAGGATCCAGCTACTAGGGAAACGGCGTCAGTCTGCGTGTCGGCTGAGGACAGCCAGGCCACCTCTCCGCGTTTACCCAATCCACACCCATATCCCTTGCCTACCCATACCTCACCTCCTGTGAGTATAGCTTATTACCACTTAGCAAGGCCACCACTGACCTATAACACCCGTCCTAGTGTATACCTACACTGGCATTCCACATACAAATCCGTAGCCTATAACTAGGCTCCCAATACATCTCTCTACCTGTACCATCCCCCGAGAGTACAGTCTCACCCGTTGTTGCCCAACTACGAGACAAGGTAGAGAGCCCTTTTAATCCCGTCTACCCTGCGGATAACCAGGGGATATGTAAACTACCATCAGATGTGCCATCCCTTTACAGCTTTAGGGAGTAAGAGCCGAACGACGCTTAGCAAGCAACCCGTAGTGGGCCAGCACGGTATAAGTCTGGCCCTATTTTAGCCACCAATAAACCCAAGTATATGTTTCCTACACCCGCACCTCTTACTCTACAACTCATAAAGACAGTAGGTAAAGTGAATAGAGATGATTACAACCACAATGATGTCACTGAAGTACTCAAGTCAGCAGGATATACCAATCTAGGTTGGCATAATGATGGTATCACAGTACCTACACTAGAAGACTGGGTAGAAGTGTACCGCAATTACACAGGATCATGGACAATTACTGTTTCACACTCCACTGGTTTGTACTACTGTACAGATATGGGAGATTAAATCAATATTATGAGAACATTATACCTCAAACTCACCACCTATGACGAGATATATAAGAAGTGGGGAATCAAATGCCTACGATCGCTTCGCTTAATCCAATGTACCAAAGAAGGATTAGTGAACTGGAACAAAGCATCCCTATACTCAGACTCGGAAGTCGTAGACCTGCTCATCAAGGGTAGGCCTGTAGTCATTCTCAAATAGTTAACATCCATCACCCAACACCTTACTCACAAGTGAATGGATAACAAAGGACCTGCTACCTGCAGGTGAGTAAGGACAGTCGACCGGGTAAACGGTCCCAAGAGGGTAAACCAAGCCTCTATCCTGCAGACTTACAATGCGATGGGAGTAGATAACCTTACCGCAACTTATCTACAGTCAACAACCTAGATGCTCAACTGCCACCAAAGAGATGGCGTGTGTGGGTATCTAGTGTTGGCAGGTTTGTTGAATGCATCATGTCTCATGTGGATATAGAGACTTCTTAGTCTGCTGACTTTAGTCAGTCGTAGCAGTACTGCACTAAGATGTGAAACCACGCTGATATATCAAATACAATAAGCACTGTACAGTTCAGAGTTACTAATAGAATAGTTGGTAATGCTCATATAACCAGTAATGGAATACTTACACTGTAATCACTTGTTGTATACCTATCAGTTTCTCAAGGATGAGCAGTTGTAATACACCCTCACAAGGTACAGTAATCAGATAGCGATAGGCTGATTACCTAGTAACAGGTATCTTATTGAACAATCAGTTTACTGAGCGTTTACGTATTACAGCTTATGCAGAGAGGACACGTACCCTAGTAGTGGCGAGCGAACAGGTACAGCACCACACGTTGTACACTATGTGCAAGATAATCCAAGTCAGGAAGTACGCAGGTAATAGCCTGGACGTAGCCTGCTTGGCGTGTGGTGTTTTTTACTGTAATGCCTATAAGGTCAACATTTGTACAATCTGGTAACGCTGTCGAGAAGATGAGCAAGTCAGGTGTATTACAGTATTTTTAATTATCAAATATCAAAAACTGACCGTAACCAGACTATCCCTTCTCTGGTTATTAGGAGCACAACTGAGAAAGATAGGTTGTGTGAGAAAAGTGAAGGTCTTTATTACTAGCAGGTGTTAGGGCTAGTGCGTTCTATGTATACTGTTCATATAAAGCTGAACTTAATTGATACCATAAGTCTATCACGAATAGCGGGTGTTCAGTATTGTGTGTTTAATCACAAAACAGTATACATAGAGGTCACCAAACAATATTTTATGTTATTAGCTACTGTAGAAGGTACGTTTAAATCAGCTTTTAGAACTGAAACTACCACAATACACATATATGATAATGACTTTACTAAATATGGTAAAGTTGCTCCTACTACTAAGCAAGGAGTATATGATTATGTATGGAGTATTCCTGGTGTTATTAAAGCTGATATTAACTATGGACCCTCATTGTCTTAATCTTTTTTGGTGAACTGGGGCCTACGGGCTCTGGTTCCCTCACCTTATGGGATTGGTTGAAGTGGCTCAATAAAACCGAGAGCCTTGAAAGCAGCAGAGCTGCCAGTCAAACTAAGCACTACACAGTGCCTTAGAACTGAAGCGACCGGATACCAATCCCAGCCTTATTATGGCAAGCAAGCGGTCTGGTTACAGACAGGGAGACCTTAAGCAAGTCTCCCATTTTTATCACCCTTTAAAAGACAAGTATGAAATATCTACTGGCTTTACAAGTATCTACCACTCAGCAATCGAATGCTGTAGTAGTGTATAATGATGTGAGGATTGAGTGTGCTACACTAATAGACGGGGCAACAGCTCTACCACTGGTATTCGATACTCATACTGAGTGTGAGAATGCTAAGATTGCGGTAGACAGGAACTACCTAGTAATCCCTGTACACCACATGATACTGTGTGAGTATCCCAGGAAATCAGTATTTTCCACAGACCAATTCTATCATTCACCAAATACCAATAATCATGAATCAGAAACTGCAAATGCAACTGGCAGCACACGCACCCACTAAGGTGTTAGTGAAAGTACTAAAGGATAGCATCACCAAGTATGAACAGGATCCTACTAATTTGGAGAATGTACATGCTCTACAGTATGGATGTCACATGCTACTTATCAACCTACACGTAGGTGGTGATATGTCTAGACTCAAAGCATTAGAGGAAGGCATAGACCAAATGATGATTACTTCACAGTACTTTGCCAAGAACTAGCTGATACTAACCCAAAAGATCCTCTCTCATGGTGTCGTAGGAGAACTACGAACTCGGTTCCCATAGTGCACTCACGTTCATTAACAATCACCGATAGGAAACAAGAGAGGGTTATCTATTCATCACCAAAACCAAGTAATATGTATATGCTAAATGAAGAAATTGAAATCATTAAAGGCAGTGATCATAACCAATACAATTGGGTAAAGGCTATTAGAACCTTTAAACACAAAGACTATTGCTGTCCATTTTGCTCTCATGGGGAAACTATACAATTAAAAGTGTATTCTGAGTATAGAGGGCGTTTAATGGGCACTTACAAAAGAGCATACCTAGAATGCTCAGAAACCTGTATGGCTTACGGTTTGTTTGAAAGGTCTTTTAACCATGGATATACAGAAGAGGAGAAGATAGATTCTATAATAAAAATAGGATTAGAGGTATTTTCTAAGCTAATAACATTCACTAAAGACAGAACAGAATTCATAACCGTATAAAACCAAGCTTATGAAAGCAATAAAGAACAGAATCGAGTGTATTTGGTGGCTACTCACCAAGAGGAACTTCATAGTGATAATTCCTAAGGAAACAGTTACGAATGGAGAGCCAAGTAGAGAGATACGGTTTGTAGTACGTACTGACTATACACTACACAGTGATTTACTATCTGTTGCAGCTGTACATCAGAGTATACATCGTGCTATACTACAGAAAGCAGCACACGATTTCATTTACACTAAACCTGAGCCTGATGAAGTACATAATTAGTCCGATAATCTACCTAGTGTGGTACCTCATAGTGGAGATAAGAGATTTCTTTCTCTTAATAGGTGTAGTGTTATGGTACTTTGACTCTAAAAAGCTCACTAAGTTTCTAGATTCTAGAATACCACTGCTATTCACCCACCACGAGACACTGAAGTACAGAGGATTTCAAATAGTACCTGTAGTGTTTGGGTATGCATCACTTAGCGATTACATAGAGCGTAAAGTATCCTATTACTACATAGATGGTACTACACCACGATTAGGTAAAGTAGGGGATTTGCATTGGCAACACTGTCAATTCTCCGAACCAAGAAGCTGAACCTGTTTTCAGAGATTGGAGTTCCTTAACCTCGGTTAATACTCCTTTACAGTATAAAACAGGGAACACTGCACGTTTAACACTCCCGGGAGTGTAAGTCACATTAAAGTCTGAGTGCTTGTGTGCCTACGTGCAGTGTATTTTATCACCCCTTTAAATCCAAGCAAATGGCACAGTTAGATAAGCTGAAAGTCAAAACACTGTTAAAAGTAGCTCACATACAACGTGATCACTTGATACAGATTACAGGTACTACACAACAAGAAGGACTTTTTGCTGTAGACTATTACAGTTCCAATGATAGAGATACTTGGACAGCAACCAAGATGCACATGAATATCATCAGAATGCCACACATGATTATCTCTAAGAGAGAGTTGGCACTGGAACTAATTGCTAAGTACTATCACAACCCTGATAAGTGCTCAGTAAATGAAGAAGGTCACTGCAGTTACTACGATAAGAAGACAGGAAACATGTGTATCATGGGTATGTGTATGAAGAATCCACAGTCATTTAATGAGTGCATAAACAGTACTGCTATAATCATGGCAAATAAGCCAGAGATGAGAGAAATACTCCAACTGCATCCTATCATCACTAGTCTGTTTCAATTAGAGGAATTGCGTATGCTACAAGCTGCACATGATATTATAGCTAAGAAAGAGTCTAATACTAATACTGCTCTAGATATTATGTTCAAGGTTTTCACCAATAACTTAGTGGAACCTTCTATGTACCTCAATGTCAAATCAATTGAGCGTCACATTGCGGATAGCAGACCAATGTGGCTCCCATTTCACAAATAACTAGAATCCATGAGGAGTAATCCCTGGTCAAGGGGCAGTCACGCTATCTGTCTCTTGCTTTAATCATCAAAACAACTGTTATGGCTCACAAGAAATTCATGAATCTAGTGCTAGTGATTAGCACATGTCTTATCACACTTGGACTTGCAATGGTCTTGCAGTGTCTCAGTGTACAAATCAATGGAGAACAGCTTTTAACCATCAAGTTCTCCAGCCCAGATTTCAGTAAATACAATCCATTCACTTGGATTATACAGATTATTTACCTCTTGCTTGCTACAGCACTGCCAATACTACTCATGGAGAATGAAGAGTAACAGCAGTCAGTAGCTAATGGAAGATAGACGTAAGTAGGAACACAGACGGCAAAAGAGAAGAGAGGAAGCCTCTCAATGTGCTCTATGGAAACGTGAGCTGTCAGTGTCACTGAATACCAAGTCGTTTTGGTAGCGTCTATTTTCCTATTTTTAACCCTCACTAAAACTTAAAGTTATGGCATACAAATGCTCACAATGTAGTTTCATTGATGTGAATGCCCAGGATACACCAGACGAGTGTGTGTCTTGCGGTGCAGTAGCATCTATGGAATTCTACGATTATCAACCCAAAAACCCTGTTAATCATGTTACAACTGCTGACGCCCCGGATGACGGAGGCATTCAAGAAGGATTGGAAGACAGCGAAGAAGGAACACTCGGATCTGTCTTCGGAGAGTGACCTCACACCTGAGTTCATGACTCGTATCACCATTGCCTTGTTAATCATCATCATCTTATTACTAATCGTGGTGCTCATTGGAGTATACCACATCGCTAAAACAAACCAGATATGAAAACCTTGCTGTCTGAAATCATTTTCACTAAAAGAACCGTGTTACAACTCTTGGATGCCAATGGTGTATTCAGAGTAATCATTGAGAAAGAATTTCCACATTCACCAGAGCCTTCTGTCTTTGTTGCTTACAAGACCAATAGCTCCTTCGAGAAAGCATTTCGTTGGGCTGTAAAGAAGATGCCACTAAGTGAAGTGAAGAAACACTGGGATGATATCATTGATGTTGCTATTGATGCTGTACGTAGGTCAGGCACAATAGTCACTAAGCATGATATTATCTCTCGTGTTGTACCAGGAGATAAAGAGCTGATGTCATTCTATGATGCAGCTATCAACACTCCACCTAAAGTACGCAAGCACATACCTCTTAAAAAAGAATTGGTATGAGACTAATAGTCGTACAAGATGAACGGGCAAGACTGTTCGTATACAATGGAACCAAAGTCATCTGCGTTGAACCTACAGATATTATCACTGTACCGCCTAAAGCGGAGGATAAGTGGTCTAAGTCAAGATGGAACAGTGCACTGAAAGCACCAAGTGTTACCAAGTTCAAGGCGGATGGTGTTAACTACACCGTATTATCCAGAATAGATGAAGAGAATTTGTAAACGATGTCACACTGTTCTTGTAAACACAGAAGAGTGTCACCATTGTGGGTCTTGCTATCATACGAGTGAAGTGAGCAGTAATCACACTAGACAGGATTTGGACAATTACCAATTACTGATTACACTAGGGTTTACTGCTCACTATCATTTGGATGATACGAATAATCACCGTGTGATGCCTTATCAAATACCTATACACGATGTATGGTACTCAAGAGGCAATCTACATGTGTATTATCAATCCATGTGGTACTTAAGTCAGTGGAGAGAAGGGCAACTCCACATTATGGCTATGAATGCCCAATTAGATAACCTGATAAACTCAAAGCAATGGCTAGAAGTAACTACGACTACGCATTCAAAACATACAAGGGAAGAAATTTCCTAGTGATAGAAGACCTCAACAGAGGAGCAATGTCTGTCACTAATGATATGGAGACTGTAGTAGACGAGTGTTTCAACGATAAGAAATTAGAACCACACCAAGTATACATTATCTATCAAGATAGTGAAGGTATATGGGATGGTTGGGATGCAGCTAAGCAGGACTTCGTTATTCTACAGCAGCGCACTGAAGAAGATGCCAAGGACGCTATAATCCGTATGTATGAAAACCTATCTTGAGGTAGTCGGTAAACAGACCATTCTCAACTTTCTATTTGCTGGTAAGTGTACAGCAGTGTTTGGTACCGATGATCCACTCAACCCTAAGAAAACACACTACACGTTCTTTATCTCTAAGGATAAAGCACATAGAAATAAGTGGAGTGTCTATTGCAATAATGTATACGTAGCATCAGTGTATAGTGTGTCACCTGACCACTTTGTAGAGGATGGATATTCAATGTCCAAATCCTCAGCAGCTGAAGCAGCTAACATGGCATACACATTTCACTATTTCATACATCACATTGTCAAGGGAACACTCCCTGAACAGTTTCATGTATACCACACTGGTATCTGCGGAAGGTGTGGTAGAGAACTAACCGATCCTGAGTCTATTAAAGCAGGGATTGGCCCAACATGCAGAAATAAATAATCACTAAAACCCCATACAATGGCTACCAAAAAGAAACCATCAGCACTCAACGCTGCAAAGTTGAGAATTCAAGAGTTAGAAGCACGTCTAGAATCTCAGATAAGACATTCTGAATCACTTAACAAGGGACTTGAAGAGCAGAATGCTACTAACAAGGCTCTATTCATCAGTCTGGAAGAGGCTAGAAAAGAGAAACAGCAGTTCGACAATGATACCTCAAGCTATGAAGGCTTACGTACATTCCTACTGTCTAAGCTACGTGATAAGAGACCACCATTCGTGAATTCCCTATTCACTAATGTGAAGGAGACCATCAACACAGACATTATGTGTAAGGTTGATAAGTTGAGAGAGCGTTTAATTAGCCTAGAAAACGAGCACGGAGATTTAACCTCTGACCTTGCTAGAGCTGAGAGCTACAAATTATAAGAGTCAGAACCGTAGAACCCGGTGTCATTCTCTTACCCTGCTTGGAGCAATCTAAGCAGGGAATTTTTCACTCTTAAACGTCAACATTATGGGCAGAACACTGTTCCAATTGGGTGGTATACATTACTCATCTATAGTAGTAAAGAACATCCCTAATAATAGGGTATTAGTTGTACAAAAAGCTCTTAAGGATCGAATGGATAGTCCTGGTAAAATGTCTTCAATAGCAGGGCAGGGCTCAGACTGTCTTAAAATAACATACTCAATGGATAATAGCTCCAACAGAGTAAGTGTAGTGAAAAATAATCTAGCTTGGTTAATGCAGAATAGACAAGGGATATTCTATGTAGACTACTCAGAGCATAAACTGCAGACTATTATTGCAGCCTTTAACTCAGGTGACTTCAATCTATTCACACTTCACAAAGAGATTAGTGTAGAAACCTATTCCGTATTTTAAACCATTCAGTATGACTAGAAAATTAGTAATCATAGACACTAACAGTGGTATGGCTTATGCAACTGTTATGTATGGTAGAATTAAATCGCATTTCTCTGAAATTCACTGTCAAGACAGTATTATATCTGAAGGAGACTTACCAAGCTGTCACCATTTAGAAGTCGTATTCAGACCAGGTTCTCCTCACCATGTTATTATGAGAGAGGTGAGTAATGCTTATGTAGATGATGTACCTGCTGAGTTCCTATCGTATAGCAAAGATGTAGCTGGTAAGCGTAAATCTACCGTGTTCTACATAGAAGAGTGGATTCATAAGCAGCTTACTGAGCAGAAAGAAGAACTGAGCGATACCTATCAAGTGTTTTAAACCCAGACTATTATGAATAGATTAGTAATCAATGACCTGGTTCCTTCTAATATACATCATACGAAGACGCTTCAAGATAGACTCTTTAACGAGTTTGCTGACAAAGGTGTTGTACTGAGCTTTGTGTGGAAGAACTATCCTCTTGCTTTACATGAAAACCATCACATAGTGGTGAGTGTAGAACGCATGCCTCATGGTTTTTCTGTTACAGTGGAAGAACTGTTTAAAACACATCCTAGAGCACAATCAGTGAAGCCAGTAAGCTTTGCTAAGGAGATTGGTCCTAGTAAACAGACTAGTTCCGGTTTTATAATAGACTGGATTAAGGTGCAGATGCGTTTTCTTCCACCTTTCTCAGAACAACTAAAACCTTCACCTCAAATAGACACCTATGACGTATTCTAAAGTAATTCATCGTCTTATCATCTGTGATGTAGATCCTTCTATCGTCACGCAAGAGGATTTAAGAACTCGTCTTAAGTCTAGACTGCCTCAGCTATCAGCTTTGAATATATACTATGACAGAGATAGACACTTATCTATGTTTATAGACTACATTCCAGAGACTAAGCACTTGGAAATAACAGGAACACTTAAGAACTTTGATTATACTGCTAACTTTGTAGTATCTTATAAATACAAGATAGCGCACAGTGTATTCAGTTCTTCTGAGTTTATACTAAACTGGGTAATACAAAGAGATGCTGAGTATTCATCACCTAAACCTGAGTCCTATGACGTCTTTTAAACTTACTATATGTGATGTCACTAATGATATGCATACTTGTCACACTCTATGTAAAAGAATAAGAGATAAATTCCCATCTTTAGATTTAAGTACAGCTTCTTATGAAGAAAGCAAGCACTCTTCTGTTTATATTTACTACTGTCCTGAAGAGCATATTATGCGAATTGAAGGTAGCAGTAACAGATATTTAGAGGGTCCAGATGTGATATCTTATAAAAATACTATATCGGATTCTGCGCTTTACAGTTACGAGTATATAATAGAATGGGTAGAACGCATTAGAGAGACTTACAAAAACAAGCAAACAGAATCGTACAACGTATTCTAAGTAAATAACCACTAAATACAATACAAATGAGCACAGAATTATCTGTAAATCAAATCCCAGCGTTCATTCAGAAGATTGACGCTCAGTTAGCAAGCTTAAAGAGCATGTCTGATACTACCTACAAGACTACAGGTAAAGTAGACAGCTTCTCTGAGAACTTGAAAGATGCCAAAGAAGTAGATACCATCATCAAGATGTTCTCTGCAGTACTTGGCCGTAAAGAAATGTACGACAAAGCACAGACTGCTTTAGAAGTGAAAACAGCTAAGCAGTTTACCTACAATGGTCACACTGTAGAGGAGTGGAAAGCTGATTGTATATTCCGTATTGCCGTAGTAACTGAGCACGAAACTCGTGAGCGTTTACAGAAAGCAAAGGAAATGGCTACAACACTCTTAAGTGATGAAGACAAGAAAGCCCTTGCTATGAAGCAATTGGTAGATCTTCTAGCTGAAGATGCTGCAAAATAATTGCATTTATTAAATCCGCCTACTCAGAGTTTTCTGAGTAGGCTATTTTGTTACACTAAACCAAAGATTAAAATGTCAAAGACAACAGTAACTGTACAAGAACTAGATATCCGTACAGTAGTAATTCCAATTAAAGGCAGAAGCCCTCTCATTGTAAACCAATTCAGTAATAAGGCTCAACAAATGATTCTAGATGGGCAAACAGGAAAAGCTAAGAACAAAAAGCACGATTTGAAGGTACCAGAAAATGACTATCAAAACTCTAAGCACATTAGCGCACAAGGTTGGGAAGGTTTTCCAGCAGCAGGTTTTAAAGGGGCTATGATTCGTGCAGCTAAAGCACTAGGTATGGTAATGACAGATGTTAGAACTGCATTTTTTATTCAAGCTGATGATGAACTTACACAACTTGTAAGAATACACGGAGACTCTAGAATGAGACAAGATATGGTACGTGTGGGAATGGGACAAGCTGATATTAGATTTAGAGCAGAATATCCTGAGTGGGAAGTGAATCTAATTGTAGAATTCAATGCTGGAGTTCTTAGCGTAGATCAAGTGTATCAACTTGTTAAAGCTGCAGGGTATGGTAGTGGTATTGGGGAAATGAGACCAGAGAAAGGTAAGTTTAACTACGGGCGATTTGTACTGGCTCAAGAAATTAAAACTGAATAGTATGAATAATCTATACAGTTGGAAGATACCTAGTTTTGCTAAAGATGTTGATCCTACACTTGCTGTAGAAGAGTTAAAGAGAATTGAAAGTGTTTTTGGAGAATTGACTGCAAAGAACATTTTAGACGCGTCTCGTAAGTCTACTGCACTATTTCATAAGCTGTTTGATTGGAATGATACTACAGCCGCAGAAAAGTACAGGCTTACACAAGCACGCACTATTCTCAACAATATTGAAGTACATACAGTGTCTGACGGAAAACCACTTACTATAGAAGTATTTGAGTGTATTACTTTGGATAATCACAAAGTGTACAAGAACTTAGACTCTATGAATGTAGAAGACATATCCTTTATTAAGATGCGTACTACACAAGAGATTAAGATACTCAGAAATAAATTACTTAAATACAAGGAGTTACTTGAAGTAGCAAATAAGCTTACAGAAGCTTTAAACCTCATTTAGGCAGTTAAGGATTGTTTAGGAAGCGTGTCGTGAGGTTTGGTGCTCTATTGTCTGTTAAGTTAAGTTGAGTTGCGGCAGTTATGTATAGGCCTGGTACCGTACGTTAGGGAACCTTGCGTTTGTGTATGGTGTACGTATCGTATGTTAAAACTATTGAGAAATCAATCCCAGCGTAAGCTCATGGGTTAACGAGTGGCGTGTCTGCAACGGCACTTACTAATCAGCATCAGTGAGTAGGCGAAAGTCGAACAGGACTGGCAGATTCAACTCTCCTGATAGACTCAGTGTAGCAATACACCAGGGATCGAATCCTGCAGGAGAGCTTAGGGAAAGGAAGGAGCAACAGCGGGACCGCAAAGCCTTCGCCTAGCAATAGGAACAGCGGATACAGAGACCTTCTGCAGGGTAATAGCAGCAGAAGATAGGTATGCCCACAGGTAACTGCTTATAAGGGACGTAATAGGGTTCCCTCACGCCGTAGACGAGATCTTCGGCGTGTCGCGTCATCTTAAAACGGGTGTTAGCAGTCCTTCCAGTCCCAGTGTTTTGTCAAATGGGCACTGGGACCAAAGTTCAGCAATAGAAGGCCGGTAACGGAAGTCGTGAAAATACTCGTAAAGTAGCGACAGTGTAAAGCCTTGCGTTGAACTGTCCCCTTAGTGTAGTGATACACTTTGGGGAGCAAAGGGTCTGAGCTATTAGTGGCAGCTGATAGTTCCCTGCTAGGACGAAAGTCGGACCCTTACATTAGTAACCACCGTATGGGTGTTGCAGGAGAGCTGCAAACGGGCAAGAAAGGTGTGACAATCACCTGGGAAATAGCCTTTTGAAACAAAGGTGGTGAAGGTCTTGCATCAGCAGTAACACTACGAAGGGGAAGTAGTGTCTAGTCTATTCCCGTCTGGCAAATGTTCGTACAGGACTCAACTGTATGGGGCGTGTAAAACCACTCACAAGGGGTGAATGAGCCTGATAAACAAGAGCTGCTGATGCTTATTATTAACCATTTAAAACAACTGCTATGGCAGACAATTACGATGTATTCGGAGCAGACTCTGTAATACAGCAAGATAAGAGAGAAAAATTCACCTGTCCTAGCTGCAATGCAGAGGCAGTAGTGTTAGAAGATATCCATAATTCTGGGCATCCTTCTATGTATCACGAGTACGTATGCCTCAACTGCGAATCCACATTCAATTACCCTTAAATCCATAGTATGGAATATCAAGTACAACTAGAGTTCTTTGAGGACGATGCTACAGGATACTACGGCCTAGCACACAAGAACAGTATAGACAGTGGATTCAATGCATTCTTTAATGGTATTGGACTATTTCACGACATCATGGAGCACTACTTCGAAGGAGTACATCCAAACTTCTCAGGTAAGTACGCATTCAACTACGGAGGAGAAATAGCGGCTAGTGGACACTCAGCTTGGTACATACATGGACTTGGTCTACTAAAGCGTTGGACTGACCTTAATTCCTTTCAAAGTATAGAAGATACGTTCGCTAAAGGTGTAGGGATGGAAGATGAGATATCCTCAGGCTACACTCGTTTTGGTGATGAGCTACTCTGTAAATGTAAGAATGTTTACACTATTCATCCTAACTATGGACAATTCGTGTACTATCACTGGGACTATTGGCAGTCTATTATAGACAAGTATCCAGAGCCTGAAGGAGAAGAGCATGAAGTCTTAGATGCTATGAGAATAAGAAAGAGTCTGTCTCTCAGAAAGCTAGAGGCATTGTATGGTTGGGGCTACTACACTGCAAAGAAGTTAGTTCCTATGACTGACCATAACATTGATATGATTAAGCAGATGTACAAGGACTTAGAAGAGTTCACTAAGTACAATGACCCTAGAGAACTGTCATACATGTTCAAGTATTTCACTGCATACATTACACCCGGCAAGAAGTTCAAGTACCGATTCACTGTAAGTAATGGGCCGTACGAGTTCGATGCATTGAGACCTGAAACATGGTACTCAGAAGACACCCCTTAAACACGTTGGGGACTGGCAACTGTTGTGTAACGTCCAACAGGGCGGGTTCGAATCCCGCTGTCTTCACTAAACCAAAAACTAACACTATGGAAACAAGATTAATAATGCTACCTAACCCAATATTGGTTAGTGATGCACCTTCAATGATGGGTATGAAGTGCTATGATACATCAGATTTCACCGTATTTGAAAAGAAGTACGATTGCAAATTTCATGAGTTCACTAACGAGCGTCCCGTAAACGAATGGAACTATAAACCAATAGTAGCAGGTCTACCTGACTTACCAAAACTAGACCTATCTCTTATAGCAGAAGAGATAGGATGGGTTGATGTAGAGAAGTTGGCTGAAGAAAAGTTCCCTGATGAATCAACTGCGGGATGGGTAGATAGTTTTAGTCCAAGAGAAAGAAGGGGATTTACGGAAGGTTTCAAAGCAGCCCAATCTCTTAATGAGAAGAAGTATAGTGAGGAGGATGTTAGACAGATTATCAGACAAGCTATTTGGTATACTGCAAGATTTGGTGAAGATTCACTCAATCGTGAAAAGGATATATTACATTCACTCAAACCTAAAGAGTATTTAGTAGAAGTGGAGATGGAGGTTAATCAATGTGATGGCTGTATTTCAGGGCATCATATTATAGATGGTATTCATAAAGCACCTTACCCATCAGGGTCAATGGTCTGTAAAAAGCATTTATACGATAGACCTAAAATCACCAACAACACAATTAAAGTAACTAAAATATTACATTAAACCTAGCAAGGGGGTATCCTTGTACGCAGTAATGAAAAGAGTATTACTACTTATTTGTCTATTCACTACATCACTAGTGTATAGTCAGTCAACATCAAAGGTCTCTAGAGTAGACATTAAAGTGAAAGAAGGTGCTGAGTTTAAACATTTACGTACCACGTATCCAACAGATATGGATCTTACCATCAAGGGTAAAGTGATAACAGTTACAAATAAGACTAATTCCAGGTACACTACGTATGGCAACGGTCAGCAACGAGTGACGAACAACTACAGAGAAACAGAGTGGAGTGCACTTGACGAAGAAGGAGTGAGATGTAGGCTATCACTAATAAAGTACGACAACGGCGTGTTTGTAGTCTTTGTTGCTTACAGCGATGTAATTGTGATATACGAACTGGAAGATTAGATGCAGTCAGATGGCGGAATTGGTAGACGTATGCGGCGGAGTCGCAAGCAGTAATGCGTACAGGTTCGAGTCCTGTTCTGACTACAAAACAAATTCTATGAAAGGTACA
>Ga0075163_10001095_pt1 | contig 36086 bp, 38 predicted proteins | sample JI1023141ADNA_FD_71478 | JGI IMG/M metagenome (GOLD analysis project Ga0075163, IMG submission 71478) | Wastewater effluent complex algal communities from Wisconsin, to seasonally profile nutrient transformation and Carbon sequestration -... | ecosystem: Engineered > WWTP > Effluent > Algae...
GATGAACACCCAACTCACAGTAGCCGACGTTCGGCAGCAGCTTGAGCCGCAGTTTGGCGAAGCAAGTTTCCTTCAAATCCTCAACGAGGTGTGCGAGCGCATTACTAAGTCGGGGAAATGGAAAGGTGCTATTCTGGAGGTGGATTTTCCTAGTTCTGACGGATTTATCACGCTGCCCTACGAGTTTGAGGCTGTGCTGGCGATGACTTACAACCGGATGCCTGCGTTGACTTACACGCAGTTTCACACCTACATGATTAACGGTCCCGGCGAGATTCAAGACTCGCTTAACTGGTCTGGCGTGCTCATAGACATGGGGGATGGTTTTGCCACACAAGCTGATATTCAAACCGCTGGCATCCTCAAAATCGTCACAAACGCAGCAGATGACGGCAAGCAAATTCGCATTTTCGGGAACAACAATGGCGTTGAGATTTTTGACAACGATGGCCTTGCTGGCGAATTGGTGACTTGCACGGCTCCGTTTGTAAATACCACAAACTCATTCAGCGAAGTCACTGGCATTCAGGCTACTCCTGATCCATCCACGGTTATGCAGCGTTCTTGGAGCCTGTATGATGCTGGAAACAACCTGCTCTCCTCATATTACCCCGGCGAAAGCCGTCCATCTTACCGTCGCTACAAAACAGGTCAGGCAGAGAATGCTATCCGTCTCATCTGTCAGCGTCGTTTTATCCGTATGCGTAATGAGAGTGACTGGGTAATTCCCGGCAACATTCCTGCCCTTCGCGCTGGATTTTGGGCATGGAAGTTTGAGGATGGCTCCGACAGTCAGAAGGCCGAGGAAAACTGGGCGCGCTGCATCAATCTCCTCAATCAAGAAGCCAAATACTCCCGTGGCGGAGGCATCCCATCAACCTCTTTTATCAACTGGGGCGTGATGGGCGGATGCTTTGGCACAGGATGGACGCAACCCGGATTAGTTTCTCTCTGATATGGCTGAACCTTACAAATCCACACCTGCTTCCCGAGTTTTTGGCATGGGCCTACCGCGTGCTAAAAACACGATGCCCACTCCAACTTTGTATGGTCGGCCAGTTGAAAAGAATTGGTATGATCTTGATCCAGCATTTAGAAAGAATGCGCTAGAAGAATTGCAATTCTCTGAGCAAATGGAAGACCTTGCTGACAAGCAGGCTCAACGCGAAAGAGAACGCCAATCCAATGAGCTAGAAGCTGCCGCAATAGCAGACCTCGAAGCTGGCGCTGACATCGGAAATGTGTTCAAACAGCGCCCCGGACTGGCTTTGAGCCGCAATTTCAACCAGTTTGCGAACATGGCACAGATGGTTCAGCCGTCGAAAGCCACTTCCACACTCGCCCCCAGCTTGGCAAAAAGTCTCGCTCCGCAAAGCCGGGAGAGGTTTTTCAACCTCATCCAGACGCCTCAATTTGCCAACGATCCTCTCGGGGCAATGACGCAGGTTCAACTGGATGAAGAGCGCGAAAAACAGCATGGCGAACTCGTTAAAGCAGGGATTCCTCTCGCTAAGATTGACCGCAATAAGATGTATTCTCCGATTGAGTTTGAGGAGATGGTTTTTCAGAGCAAAAAACCTCACACTGGAGATGATTATGTGGATAAGCTTGTCCAGCAGGCTTGGTCTGGATTTGATGAAAATTACATCCCTCCAGAGGGTGTTGATGATCCTGTTCAGATCGCAATGGACATGGCTGAAAAGAAAAACACCATTCGGCAAAGCATCTTATCCAAGCTTGGCCCTAAGCCCGCTATTGGTTCGGAAGTTGCTCCTCAAGCCGGAGGAGTTGCGCCAATCCCCACCCCTGTCGCAAAAGTTGAAATGGCTCCAGAAGTTGATTTGGATGCAGAGTTGGTAAGAATCCCTGTCACTGAGCAGGCGGCTTTCTTGGAAAACCGAAAGAAGGTCAAGGATGAGGAGTCCAAAGTGAACGAGGCTTGGACGACCGCAAAAGATGATCTTGAGAAGAAGCTGGCTTCCAAGTTCCCTGACAAGCCCCTACCCGGCTCCAAACTGAAGCCGCTTGAACAGTTAGCCATCCAGATTGCCAGCGGTCAGCTTGTTACCGATCCTGATGGCGCTCCAAATGCCGAGACTGGTGAATTGCCGAGAATTCCTCTTTCCAACAAGGCTCTGATTGACGCCGGACTTCCCGTGTTCGGCAAGGCTTTCTCACAGCCGGGGTCGGGAAGAACCTCTCTCTTGGGCATGGTTGGCTCGCAGGATGTTCCATACAACGAACTGATTCGTGAATGGGCCAACGAGTTTGTTCGCAAACGCAATTTGGTTAAAATGCCGATGACTGAAAGAATGGATATTCCAGCTGAAGATTTAACCAAAGGCCAAAACCTCTTGAATAAATACGTTCCAGCCGGTAATCGTTGATTATGGCTCAATGGCACGACATAACCCGCGATCCTGAATACAAGTCGCTTTCAGATGCGGCTAAATTGGAGGTTAAGCGCGGTTTCTTTGACCGTGTGATTGCTGCCGACCCTGAATTTTCGAGCCTTTCGGAAGACGGTAGAAGGGCCACTTTTCAGGAGTTTATGCAAACTCCAGATGACACCGGCCAAGGCTACGTCTCATCTATGCTTGGATCGGCTGGACGCGGGTTTGGTGAGATGGTTCCGGGTGCTATCGAAGGCGTTGGCGCTCTGACTGGCAGCGAAGGATTGCGTGAAACTGGTCAAGATATTCGTTCGGGCCTTGAAAGCATTTCTCCAGTAAACCCCGTCTATCAGGAAAGCATTCCTGTGAAGCTTTCCGGCCTTGGTGGTCAAATTGGTTCTGTTATTGCAACGGCTGGTGCTGGTGGCGCTGTCGGTAAAGCCCTTGGTGGAGTTGGTGCTGTCAGTAAAGGCGCTCAAACTGCCGCGCTTGGTTCTGCTTTCCTTCAAGGTTCCGCAGAAGGTGCCCGAGAAGCCGAGCAATATGGCATGGAAGGACCAGAGGCCTACCTCCGCACACTTGCTGGTGGTGTAATCGAGGCTGGCTCGGAGTTTATTCCCTTTGGTCTTGGGGCTGAAACCGCCTTGGCTAAACGAGTTCTTTCTGGCGCTCCACGAACCGGAACATTCCTTGGTTCCGTTGGCTCGGAAGCTGGTGAAGAAGGCCTTGGGAAGATTGCATCCAATATCGCCACAAAGACGCTCGCTCCGGCTGGCGTGGAAACACCTGACATCACCGCAGGCGCTCTTGAGGCTGCCGCATACGGTGCCGCTGGTGGCGCAATGCTTGGCGGTGTGAACGCGCTGATTTCCACTCCACCTGAGCGCCAGACGCAGATTCAGAAAGACCTTCAAGCCGAAGCTGGAGCCATTCCGAAAGACACCGTTCCAGACCAGACGAACGAGGAAAAGATGGCAGCGATGGAAAAAGGCGGCGTCACAGTCGTCTCTCCCGATGGCAAAACAGCCGTCATTGCGCCAGAGCCCTCCATGCCAGACCCAGCCGAGGTCGCCAAAACCATTGGTGACGCATCGGTGGAACAACTCGCAGCCACAGGAAATGAAGCATCCGCAGCAGCCCAAACCGATTTCAATGCCATCCTCGCCGAGAAGCTTGGCGAAACGCCCAAGTCAACAATTCAGCCTGAGCAAGCGCTTGAAGAGGCTGGGGCTGAAGTAACACCTTCTCCAGAAATGGAGATGCCCTTGCCACCTCAAGGTGTCGATATGGCTTCCGCCCCGGTGAGCCCGATAATCACCGAGGCACCCCTTTCCGAAGGGGTAGAGGAAAATCCTGTGGAAATTCACAAAAAACGTAATGCTGTTGCAGAGTCGCTTATTGTTAGGGATGCGGAAGGTGGAGTTAATCGTGCAGAAACAAGGAAAAAGGTCAAAGAAGCCGCTGAAAAGGCTGGGTTGACTGTCGATGAATTCACGGACGCGCAAGCCGCCGCCAACATAAAGGCCAATGAAGATTTTTTTAATGCCTTGAACGAGGGTGATGTTTTGGAGTGGACCGACGCAAATGGTCGCAAAGAAACTGGACGTGTGGAAGTTGGGCTTAATGGAAAAAAAACAGTAAGAAACACCACGGAGGGCTCTTCAGCACAAGATTATCAATACACAAGCAAGTCTGGTATTTTCTCTCAAGTTGCAGACACTTTAAAAGTAATTCGAAAAAACCAGAAATCTCCCCCCACCAAAGGAGCAGAGCCGACGACCGCTACCGAAGGTGGTTCGGCCAATATCCAACCCTTGACCACCCCTCCGAATAAGCGTAAGGTTGAGGATATGAAGGACATACTCGATTCGGCTACACCAGCCCAAATCAAAAAACAGGCTCCACAGCCAAAACCAGCCGCCGAAGTCGAGACTCCAGTCGCGGGGGTGCTCGCACGCGGGAAACCAAGAGAAAGCATCGTCTTCAAAAAGCCTGTGTCCACCCCGCTCGGCGAAGTGATCGGGTATTCATGGTCGAGTCAGCTTGTGGAGGATGTGGACAAGATGGGGGAGCCGGTTCTCCGCCGCGTCTCCAACTGGGAAGAGGCCGCCAACAATGCTGAGACAGGCAGGGACATTGTTCACCGATTCTTGATCAAAAAGCCAGATGGCACTACTTCCGAGGTGTCACTCGAAAGCACATTCGGCAAGATGACCGACAGCGATAAGAAGACCATCAAGTCGGTTGTTGCTGCGGCTAAAAAACTACCCTTCATGCGTGCCGAACTGGCGGAGCTTCAAGACCTGCAAAAACAGGCTGAAGCTGACTACCAGCGGACGCAGAAGCTCAAACCGGACCCAACGAAGCTCGAACTGCGAGAGCCGGACGCAAAATGGCTGTCTGACAAAGGCTCCAAAGGCGTGTATCTTGAAGGTGTGTTTCTCGGCTACGTTGAGAGCAGTGAGCTAAACGCAAAAAGCGAACTGGCTAATAAGGCCAAGTTCATCTTCGACAACGCTTGGAAATGGCGTGATGCAAAGAGAACGGTGCGCGTTACGGACACCCAAAAAGACCGTGCGAAATCTCTTGCTCGCAGCATCAAAAAGGCTGAAGAACTTTTGAAAAGTGAAAACGTCGAAGTGTCTAAAGTGACCACCGACGAACAACCAGCTTCGCTGGCTGAGACAGGTCCACCTGTCAGGGAGATGAAGACCCCTTCCGTGACGACGGACCAGCCAGCCCCAATTTCACAACGTCCTTCTCTCGGCGACACCGGAAAACAAATCATCGACGCTTGGCGATCCCTTCAAGGCACCAAAGTCGCCCCCGGCGAAACCGTTGTCGGATGGGACGTGAACGGGGGCGGAACCTACGCCTTCATCAACGACAAACTGGTCAAACTGAAGAGGGACAACAAGGGTTTCGAGGCCACCTACACAGAAGCCACTGACGCAGACTGGCAGGATGTCAGTGACGCACTTGATCGTGGTGCTCTCCAAGTCGAAGTTCGGAAGATCACAGGGCTTGGCAACTACCCGAAAGTTGACGCAGGCAAGACGGTCAAAGTCCGGCACCAAGCTACAGGCAAACCTCTCCAAGAGTTTCTGGATACGCCAGAAGGCGCGGCTTATGAAGCTCGGATGCGGAAGGCCGTTGCTGAAAGAGGACCGAAAGAGTTCGGCTCCGCCAACACCGTCGTCACCAAGGAGACCAAAGACAAAGCCGCCAAGCCAGCCGCCGAAGTCGAGACTCCGGTCGAGGGGGTGCCTGCGGAGGGGATGCAACGCCGTCAACAAGCTCTTGACGCAGGACTTGATCGTCGAACAGCCGACGCAGTCGGGGCGTTCACAGACATCGCTTCGATAATGCGAGAAGTTCGGAACCGCACACCAGAGCAAATCAAAAAAGACTGGATGGGCTATCTTGAAGCAGACTTGGAGAAGTTCAAAGGTAGTGCCCCGCGCACAGCCCCAGAAAGCTCTCTTTTCGCAGACGGACAGTATGTGCGTTACGAGAGGCAAAAAGACGGCGGGTTCAAGGTTGTTGCAGATGAGGCGACTTGGTCTCCACCCGGCGAGAAGGCCAACCCACAATTTAAGAAAGGAAAGGTGATCCGTGAATTCCCGAACGTGGAGGCTCTCTTCGACTATGTCAGAGGTGAGTCAGCGCAAACACCCGCCACCAAAGCCCTAACGCCCGAGCCCACGCCACCCGTCCAACGCGACGTGACGAAGCCTGAGCAGATGACGCCGGAGGAGCGTGGGGGTAGTGTTAAACCCCAGTTTGCAAACTGGGGTACCTTCAAAAGCAAAAAAGCGGCTCAAGCTGTTATTGACGAGAGGCTGTCGAATCTGCCTGAAGGGGCTAAAATCAGAGAGATTGCTGCGGAGTACGGACTCGACGTTTCAGATTTATATGGGGTGGGAAAAGCCGCGCCACCAAATGGCAACTCGTCCTGGGGCGTCGGGATCACACCAAAGCATGAGATTGCTGTCGCGCTACAACAGAAGCTCCCCGTCTCCAAAGCCGCCGTGGACGCCTACGGCATCACCCTCCCCGCTGGCTACGTCCAAGATGGCGAACTGTACGTTTACCGTCCGAGCGGCACGGCTTTCGATGTCGATCCGAAGATCAAGATCAAGTCACAGGACACTTTTGATGCCAAGCAAATCAAGCGCCGGAAGTTTGTGGATCAAGTTAACGCGACAGCGAGCCAGAAGCGCAAGACCGCCGAGCAAATCTTCAAGGAGGAAGAAGCCGCCTTGGAACGTCAACGCAAGCTAGACGAGCGCCTTCGCCAGTCTCTCAATTCCATCATCGACAAGGAAAAAACGAACATCGTCCAAGGAACTGTCTCCAAGGCTGATGCCGAGTTTGCCCGCCGAACACTCAACAATTCAGGTGAGATTCCGAACGCTTTCCTGACCCGTGTTTACGCATCGCCAGAGGAGTTCTTGGCTGACAAAGGTAATCAACGCCTTTTCCCTTCCTCCTACTCACGACTGCAATCCGAATCGAATATCGAAGGCTTGTTTGAACGCGGACAGACCCTTATCTTTGCGGACAAGATTGGCGTTTCCGATTTGGACCGTCGCATCGGGAAGAACCTTGGTATTTCTCCACAGCAAGCCGCAGCCCGTCGTGTCATCGCTCACGAAAACGGGCATCGTGGCGTGGCATTGTTTACCGCCAGCGAGAAACGCGAGCTCCTTGGCTACCTGCGTCGTAAATACACCGATGAGCAAGTCGATAACCTTGTTCGCGTTTACACCGAGTATGCCGACTGGCGGACGAATCTTGAAAGCCGAAATGAAGCCCTAGAAGAGCTTTTCCTGAAGGACTTTGAACGCCTTGAGAAAATCCCAACTGGCGGCATTTGGGATGACATCGTGGAGTTCCTGAAGCGCGTCTGGCGTCGCCTGACCGGACGCAAAGGTGATCCTACGCTTCAAGACATGAAGGACGTGGTTCGCCTGCTGCGGAATGCCATGCGCCGGACTGCTGTTCCTAGCTTTACGACAAAGGATGGTGGCGAGGTGAAGTTGAGCCTTTCCGACCGCTTCCAAGGCGTGACGCCTGAGCAAGATGCCGAATACCTCGCCGCCGTGGAAGCTGGCGACATGGAGACGGCGCAGCGCATGGTGGACGAAGCGGCGAGGGCGGCGATTGAATCTAATCCAAGGAACGCGGTAAAGCTCGGGCGATTTCTCAGCAAGTCTGAATACGAGTCTGTGCGTGAACAGATCGAAGAGTTGCCAAGAGAGGTGTTTTACGTCGGCAATGTGGAAGTGATTCGCAATCCCACAGGAGATGACATTCGGGGGATGACAAACGAAGAAAGGTCTGCCCGTGGCGGGCGGCGATCTGTGGACCCTGACACCCGCTTCACCAAGGATAACTATGGCAATACTTGGAGGTGGAAGGCCACAGGTGGAATGCACTCGATGATAGAGCCTTCCATCAGCAGGCGGGAAGGCGTCGAGGTGAATCAGAACAACGGCACCCCTTACCACTCAGATTTGGTCAAAGACGCAATTCGCAGCGGGGAGTATATTCCGAGTAGCACTCTCTCGGAGTACCCAAACTACGCGGATTTTGTGAAGCCTTCTTCCGCCAACCCCGTCACCTACGACGACGCTGGCAAAGTCATCCCGCTTTCCCAGCGGTTCAATCCTGCTGACAACCGAATCACTTTCAGCATCCGCCCCGGCGACCGCTCCGACCGCCCGTTCATGGCGACCAAGAGCGTGACACAAAATCAAGATGCCGAATACATGGCCGCCGTGGAAACTGGCGACATGGAGAAGGCGCAGCGGATGGTGGATGAAGCCGCCAAAGCCGCTGGATACAGTGAAAAAGCCTATCACGGCGGAGCTGCTGGCATCACTGCATTTAGAAAGAAAACGCCAAATCCAAGGCTAGCTCCTCAAGCAGGGCCTTTTATGTCCTACGACAAGAAGATGGCTGAGGCTTTTGCAGGCAAAGGCGGTGAAGTGTATTCGGTTTTTGTATCTTTAGGGGTGAATCCTTTGAAGGTTGACGCGAATGGCGAATCCTATTCGGAAGTGCCTCGCCCCAGCGAACTCAGGGAACAAATCAGCCAAGAAACAGCAGAAACCGATCTTATAGCAGAGACAGCCTTTCAGTCTGGATTCTCGTCTGTTGTGTTTAGTGATGTTTTGGAGGGGCGCGGAGGTGTTTCCGATGTGGTTGTAGCGGCTGACCCCAACCAAATCAAATCCGCCGACCCCGTAACCCGCGACGAGTCCGGCAAGGTCATCCCGCTCTCGCAGCGTTTCCAAACCGCTTCTCCAGACATCCGCTTCTCCCGCGTAGAATACGCCTCCGACTACCAAGCCGCAGTCAGCGCAGGCGCACAGCTTGCCCGCGATACCGTTTACGACGACCGAATCATCGAAATGCGCGATGCCATCCGGCGTGCCTACGAGCAGTCCAGCACCGAGGCTGGCGTGGCGATGCCCATTGACGAGCTTTACGCGAAGGCCAAGGAGATTGCGCCAGACATGACCGAGAACGAGTTCGGCAACATACTTCAAGACTTGTATGAGGACAACGGGGCGGTGTTGCAGGATGGTGCTACTCAAATTAGTGGTGAGCCATTAGCATCAACTCAAAATCTTGAGAAAGACAATCCGTTCAATGAACTTATTCGCAAATCCTCCTCAAAATCTCCCTCTATTGGTGAGATTAACAGCGTCTCTAAAAAATTCATCACAAGGTTCATTCGGCCTGATTCCAGCTTTGCCAGACAAAACGACATCCGAATTGATGGCAATGCGACTCTACAAGCCCGTGCTTTGCCAGATGGCGGCATTGTCATTGGATACTCCCTATCACAAGATAGTTTCGACGGTTTGCAAAAGATGGCTCCGCAAGCTGCATCTCAATACACAAAAGACGCAGCTATTGAAGAGCTTATCCACTTGTCCGACCTGATTGGACTAAGAAACCAGTGGTTGAAATCGGGCAAGCAAATTCCTTTCGACCAGTTTGTTCTGAATGAGCAAAGCAATCTAGCTTTTTCATTGATTCAACAAGCTGATTCCATGAGCGATTCTGAGGCGGAATCCCTCAGAAAGATTTTAGCATCATCATTGTCTCTTTACGATAATAATGCAGACATTGCCAAACTAGGACTAAACGAGCTGTTGGATTTAGCCGCTCAAAATTCTTTTGTCCTGCCGGAGCTTATCAGGTCGTTGATTCAACTCAAAAAGACAGGCCAGATAACTGAAACGGCATTCCGAAAGATAGCCAATGTATTGCGCCAATGGCAGGAAACTGTTCTGCAATGGCTTGTTGATGGATATTCCTCTGCCAGAGATGGTGTTTTTGGCGAGATGCTTTCGGAAAGGATTAAGAATGCCGAGGCCAATCTGGAAATTCTATCTGGTAATACCTTCGACGTATTCACCTCCGAAGGTCGTCGCGCTGGATTCGCTGTCATCATGCCGAAGCGTGCGGTGGCGTCGAGGGTTGAGACGGGAGGTGAGGCTGTTGACGAGTATAAGAAGAAAATCGAGGCGATTAACAGCAACTCGCTAAACGCATTCTTTGGTGGCGTTCCAATGAAGGGTGCAAGTCCACAGGTCCGCACCGTCAAGCCAAGCAAGTCCTACGAGCAAGCCGCAATCGAGCTTGTAAACGACCTGACCAAGGACGGCACCCCGATTGAAGACATCGCTGAGTCCCTGTTCTCCGATGAGTTCCTTCAAGGTCTTGGCATCAAACTCGACATCCCAGCCCTCGTTTCGCTCATTGCTGAGGTGAAGAATCGCGTGTCCAACCAGTCGCGTGACGACAAGATTCCCGGTGCTCGCCGCGTCAAGCTTCAAAAGCTGGACCGCAAACTGGCTGGCTACTGGCAGGACTTGGGAACCAACTCGGGCCGTAGTCAGGGTATTCGCAGCTACATCACAAGGAATCCGCGCTACCGCTGGATGTTCATCTTTGACGAAGCCGAGAAACAGCTTCGCAAGGACCGCGAACTCGCAGCCACCCGAGTTGCCTCCGACCTTCCGCAGACTGCCGAGAACCTTCAAAAGACTGATGCGAAGATTGCCGAGGAGACGGACGAGCAAGTGGCGGATGATGTTGAACAGTTTGCAGAATCCGAAGATGACACCCTTCTTCGCGAGGGTGAAACAGCCTTGGATTCTGGAAGGCGTAGCATTTGGGAGCGCATGAAGGATGTTCTTCGCAAGCTGGCACTTGTTGCCAGAGCGAGGAAAGGCCGTGCGGCAAACGCAGCCAAAGCATCCATATCCAAAGAAGAAAGAGATGCCATCAGCCAAATGTCCGATGCCGAACTGGCGAAGATGGAGAGTGATCTTCTAAGTGAGTTCGACCGTCTTAGTGAGGCTTTCCTTAAAGGCGGAACTGAACAGCAAAAAGCCACTCGAAAGAAGATGGTCGCCACGGCCAAGAAGCGTGCGGAACAGGGTAAGCCGATTGAAGTTACATCGGTCAATACTGCGGATGTTATTGACGGAATCTTCGTTGGCTTCAACGACCGTGACAGCATTATCAATGAGGTTGGGGACGCCCTTCTCAAGGCTGCTGAACAACGCAAGGTTAAGCCTAAACAGAAAACCGCCATTCAGGATTTGATTGCTGCAATCCGTCAAACTTTGACCGCCAACCTCAAAGGTGAACAAATCAAAGCAGACCAGCCTTCTCTTGGTAAGCTCCTTGGTAAAACCTTCGCACAACAAGGAAGTGAGGCGGCATTGTTTGCTAAATCATGGGAAGATGGCCGTAAAAAAGTCCGCGCTATGCTCGCTGATATGGGTGTGGATGAGGCCAGCTTAGATGAAGAGCTTGATGCTATCATGCCTCCAACGCCAACCTTGGCTTACGCTCCTGCTGCCGCCAAGAAGGCAATCAACGTAGCCATCAAAGAGGCTGGACTCACACCTCAAGACGCCCTTTCTAATCCAGCTTTCTTCCGTGAATCCATCATGGCTAAGTTCAATGAGGCGGCAGAAAAGGACAACCTCACCGAAGAAGGATGGAATCAAAGCGGCAAGGCCTTGGCAGAAAAAGCTATCAATGAGTTCATTGATAACGCCAGAATCAAAGCTGAGAAACGCTCGGCAGAATCCAAGGCTAAGATGGAGAAAAGAAAGGTGGAGATTGCCGATAAAAGAGCATCTCAACTCATCTACTCTGTCGAAGAGCGATTCCGTCAAGGCTCCAAAGACCTTCAGACTTCAAAGAGTGGAGACTCGATTAACAAAGCCTTCCGCGATCAGGTTAAAGACCCGGTTTCAAAATTCGAGTTCTTCCAGCGCCTAGCCAAGTTGAATGTGTCTCAGGATGTGTCTGAGCGCCTTTTTAGAACAGCCGCACGCGAGAAGGCAGACCTAAAAGCAATGGAGGCATTCCGCCGCCTTGAAGGGCCAAATGCGCTGCAAACCATGCTGCGTGAGATTTCCGCGCTTCGTCCCGGTGAGCAGGCTCCATTATCCAAGCAAATCCCTTGGCGCAAGCTCCTCTCCCAAAAAGCCTCCACCGTCGAGATTTACCGACAGCGCATCTTTGACGCCATTTCCTCCGAGGAATCCTTGGCGGACCTTGATGACGCTCAAAAAGCCAAACTCGCAGACCTGTTCACCCAAGCATGGGAATCCAAGCGGAAGGCGATCTTGGACCGCATGGTGGATAACGCCATCAATCAGGAAGAAGCCGCTGGACGACTCACCAAAGAAGGCGCAGATGCCCTCCGTTCACAGCGTCAAAAGCTGGTCGAGGACATCAACCTTGGCATCCTTGACGAGGAGCGGCTGATGAAGCACCTCGCTGACAAGTTTGGCATCAAGTCCGAGTTCACCGAAGCCGAGCGAGCCAACATCGACCGCCTGCTCGACATCCTTCAGGACGACAAACTCAACGAGGTGAAGCGCAATAAAGCCGCCTACGAGCTTCTTGGGGCTCTGAGTTCAGCCACGAAGATTCCAATCGCCAAACTGCTCGCCGACTACTGGGTGTCATCCGTGCTTTCCGGCGTCAATACGGCGGCATCTATTGCAATGGCCGTGATGAGCGGAGGCTACGAGCTTACGACCGGCGCATTCCGCATTCTCCGTGCCGGATTCACCAATCCCAAGGAACTACCGGCTGAAATCGCAGCTTCGTTCAAGGCGATGGCTGAGTTTCTCAAGGCTTTCGGACGCGAAGGCCGTCTGGCGTGGCAGTATCTTGTTACTGGCGACCGGGCATTCCTCGATCCTTCGATGAACACGGTCCTCAACGACCTGAATTACGACAGCATCGGCAAGACCGTTTCGCTGGCCGAAAAGATGGCGAAGTCCGACAAGATCATGCAGCGCGTGATGGGTATCTGGATGCGCTCTGTGAGCCGCCTCCTGACCGCTCTGGACTCGTTCAACAGCGGAGTGACGAAGGCAGGGGCGCTGCCTATTGTGTTCCGCCAACTCAATCTGGACGCGGAAAGCCTGAAGCAGGCCACTGAGAAGTATAACCTTCAACTCTACCGAGACAGGGTTATTGAGCGTGATTTCGACCGCATTAAGCCCACCACAGCGCACGACAAGGCATTGGTTGATTCCTACGCCAAGGCTGAGATGATGGCCGACCTTCAAGAGTTCGGCAAATTCAGCGAGAATGCGGACTTCTTTGGTCAACAAGGCGCAATGACGCTCGATCCGACTGGCTTTGGCGGATTCATCTACTCATCCATCAAGTCCCTCACAGGTGGAGCGACCAACCGTGCTGACAAGTTCCTCGCCGAAGCTGAACGCGAATGGAAGCAGGCCGATGGGGCTGACAAGACAGCCAAAGGTCTTCAGCTTGCATTTGCCTACTTTCTCCAGTTTGGAGCCTACAACAGCGCGAACTTGGCTGGCCTTCGCTTTGCCCGCTTCGCTGGAAACAAGTTCAACCAAGGATTGAGCTTCATTCCGGGTATTGGCATGTTCCGCATGTATGAGGCGACGGTCAAAGACTCCAAGATTGAGGCCAAAGAAGCCTTCACCGACATGATTCTGCGTAATCAGACGGCTGGCCTTCTCTTTGCAATCATTGGCGGAATGGCCCTCAAAGCCATCACCGACGAGCCGGATGACGAGAAGCGTGGCTGGTTCATCAACGGTGGATGGGCTAACCTCACACCAGATCGCAAGCAGCAGAAGCTCGCGGCGGGACAGAAGGAATTCACCATCGGAATTGGTGGCAAGGTTTACAACTACCAAAACTGGCCCATCTCGCCTATCTTGGCGGCGATTGGAAGCCTCTCCGACCTGATTCGCTTCTCGCCTGAGCAATGGAATGAGAAGTCTGTCATTGGCCGTCTAGGCTCCGCAGCCGCATCTGGCGTGTTTTCTGCCGGTGAAATCCCCGCCCTCAGTGGCTTCCAGACCCTTTTCGGCAACAACCTGTCCTCGAAAGACCCGAACGAGAAGCGCCTCGACCGTTTCGCTAAGGTGATGGCCGGATGGGGTGGAGGTTTTGTGCCTCGCATCCTCAAGGACATCGACTTCATGGCCGATCCGGGGCTGCGTAAGTATGAAACGCTGTGGGAGCAAACAGCCTCGCATATCCCGGTTTATCGCCGCTACTCTGGCGAGGAATACTACGACATCCTCGGGAAGCAGATTGAGCGCAAAGTGCGGCCCGGCTCGCGTGAGTTCATGGAGTTGGAATCCGCCCCTGAATATCGCACTCTCGGCAAGCTGAACAGCCGTGGAATCTGGCTTACTCCCGCCAATGCCGAGCACCGCATGGTGGGCAAAGGACGCAACAAGCGCAAGCTGACACAGGAAGAGGCCGATGCCTACTCGCTGGAAACCGGGAAGGGCTACCGCCAGATGCTTCTACGCTATGGTAGCAGGCTTGAACAGATGCCAACAGAACGCGCCCGAGCCTTCCTGATGGACAAGGCGGATGAAGTGCGTGACCGTGCGTTGAAGAAGATCGTCCGATGAAAGACATCGTAAACAAAACAACGACGCCGCCACAGCCGGGATTTGTGTTCACCGACCCAAGGACGGGCATCGTTCACAAGGATTTGTCGCTATTCGCGATCTTCCCGAAGGTGGCAAAGTCGTGGGATGCCAACGGTATCGAGCCTCCTGAGAACTGGAAGGCAGTCGTGATCCATGAGATGTGCGAGCAAAACCCGCATATCGAGTGCCGGGAAGAGGGCGAAACCGAGGAACACATGACTCTCTCAGACGCCTACCGTTTTGGTGCCAGCGTGACCAAGTGGATTGCTGGTGGCGCTAAGTTTGTGGATAAAGAGGAGGCGGAAAGACGCGCTGCTATTTGCGCCTCATGCCACTACAACAAGCCCATTGGTATTTGTTGGAATTGCCACAGCCTTCTTAAATGGATGGGTGAGCGCATAGGATGGCCTGAGACTAAAAGGGACCATGAGTTGAAAGGCTGCACCCGCTGCAAATGCCTACTAAAGCTCAAGGTGCAGTTACCCTTGAATGCTATTGATAATACAGGTATCACCTATCCCAACCATTGCTGGCAGCATCAACCAAAGTGACGCCACCACCAGTATCTAAACGTGCCGTATAGGTTTTGCTTCATGCAGATTTCCACCCACCCTTTTCAAGCTCGGCAATCAAAGCATGGACGGCCTTCTCAACCTCCGCAGCATCGTCGTTTTCAGCAGTGAAGGCATTGGCAAACGCGATGGCAGCCTTCTCAACCTCAGTAATGAATGATCCGCGCTGAAGGTCTAGCTCGACAATCTGGCATTCGGCCCAATGGAAACGCTCAAGAAGGTCTTCATTGGTTAGTGGATTAGTGATGCGTTCCTGCCAATCTTTAGCCGCTTCAAGGCTCAGAAAGACGGGAGGAAATGAATCACCAAATCGGCTGATAGACTGGACATCGCGGTAATCCCCGTGGCCGAAGCATTCCGACTTGGTGCGTGCAAAGGTAAATAGTTTCATGGGTTTTTACGGGGTAGTTTCAGCAATTCAGACTCAATAAGCGCCTCCATCAATTCTCGAATTGTGCTCTTCACTTTGTTATGCTTCAAGAACGCGCACCAGTGGGTTTTCGAGTGCTGCCGAGTCTGATGCCCGAACAGCGGGCGCTCAGGCGTGAGGGCGAGAACTTCACGAAGCGAGTATTCCGACTCCGCCCATTTGAAGATGAGCGTGCCGTGAGGCTTGAGGACGCGGAAGCACTCAGCGAAGCCACGGCGCAACATCTCCCGCCAGTCGCCAGTCAAGTGCCCGTATTTCTTCGTGAAGATTCCGAGAGCTTCTTGCCGCTCGATGTGCGGCGGGTCGAACACCACCAGAGCGAAGGACTCGTCAGGGAACGGCAGCGCAGAGAAGTCGGCTTGCAGGTCGGGCGCGATTTTGATTTTGCAGCCGTTGGGATAGGCTGCATCAGGAGCGATTTCGTATTCCTCACGGCGTTTGTCCACGAACAGCGCACGCTGGTCTTGCTTGTCGAACCAGAACATCCGGCTTCCGCAGCACGCATCGAGCACGGGCGGCAATGAAGCATAACAAGCCTGCTGCTGGTCAACAGAGCGGGGCGCTGGGGCATTATCGAGTTGATTCTGATTCATGAGTTTGATTCCTTCGGTTTAGTTTTCTCTCCCCCGCTCTGTGCCAGAGCAGGGACGTTCGGCATACAAACGTCGCTCTCCACCTCGTTTCCCCACACGCTCCATCCGGGGCGTTTTCGGCGGGCGAAAAGCTCAAGATACGGGCCGGGACTCACCCGCTCGACAATATCGAGGAAGGCTTCGGGCTTCGCGCTGTGTCTTCCTCGCGGCCAGTTCCACCACGTTGTCATCACCCGCTCTTGCGCTGTCAGTTTCCCGCGCCGGGCGAACAGGCAGAACTCGGTCGTATTGGCATACGCCCCGCCGATGTTCCATTTCTTCGGGTTCTTCGCCCATGTCAGTAGCGTTGACGGTTCGAATCCCCATGCGCGGGCGATGTCATAGGTTGCTTCGACGTATTTGTTGACCGTCCAGATGTAGAGGTGCGCGTCATCGGCGGCGGGTAGTTTCATGGCGGCGATTTCCTCGACGCTCATTGTCGGGTATCCCAGCGATTGGCTTTTGCCTGCCCATTCGCCATTCGCATTCTTTTTGCCCATCGGCCCGCGCTGAATATCCCACGGCGGATCAGCCACGATGCACCGGAACAAAGACGCAGAACAATGACCTGATGCCAACACCTGCCCGGCGGCAGTTGTTGGCGAATCAGAGTCGATGGCGGGCAGGTGTGGCATAGGTCAAGCGTCATCAGGCTCTTTGTTCATCACGGCGCAGGCAAAGTTTAAAGCTGCCATTTCTACCGCTGTGTTATCTTCCTCTTCTGGGAATTCCCACAATACTTGCCCATCTTGGCAAAGAGGATGGTCTGGATGATACCAGTATGAGCCAGCGGGGCTTTTGTATTCTACGAGAATGCATGTTTTCATGCTGCGACTTTCTTTTTGACCCATCCGCTAGGTTTCTGGACTTCGTAACCAACTTTGGAGAGAAGAGCGGAGACTTCATCCTTCGGCTTGCCAAGCTCGTCAGCAAACACATTCAGACGAAGAGAACCACGGGCAAGGCGTTCCTCGACCTGCTGTTTGATTTCGAGTTCTTCGGCGGTGAGTTCGGGTTCTTCAGCGACAGGCTTCACAACTTCACTCACTTTTTCCGAGGTTTTGACTGGCTCTGGCCGCTTAGCCTCAACTGGCTTATTACCCTTCAGTAGCTCATACAAGCTATTGTCTTTGCAGCCGTGGATGACCAGAGCGGTGTTTGAAACAAAGCCTCCACGATGGCGCACAAGACGCTCTGTAGGAACAGGCTTGCACTCAAAGCCACCTTGAACGGCGGTGTATTCGTGCGTATTCCACTGGTCGGCGATGAGGTTCGTGTTTGCCCATCCATTCAGACGCATCTGACCGCGAAGGTAGATGTCAAAAGGAACACCGGGGTTTCCAACCTGTTTGCCGAGGTCAACCACCAGAGGGCGGATGGGATTGTCCAGATTTACCATGTCAGGCGGGTAAACGGACACTCCCATCATCATTTCCTCGCTTGTTTCGGTTTCGAGGACGCCATTCACCACCATTGGAAGCTGAACCAAGTTGCCAAAATGCGCTTTTCCAGCCGCACGATAGGCGTTCTGAAGGCGGTTCGCCCAATCTTTCTGAGTAGGAGCCGCGTCAGCTTCAAGGTAAATCCAAGGCTGGTTGTTTTTCAACCGGGCCAGATTCATCACCGTATGGTAGAAGCAGACGTTCTGGTTCACAACCGGGTTCGGATGGCTCAAATCCGTGGTGATCTGAACGATGTCTACATGGCCGAACACGTCACGAAGGCGGTCGTATTCTTCTTGGGCGACCTTTTTCACGTTTGGAGCGTGAATAATCGTGGCGGTGTGGTCGAGAAGGCCTCCGAATTGGATCAGAAGGTCGTTGCGAAGCTTGAAGCGTTCGGCGTCAAATTGGGTAACTGGAAGGGCGAGGTTCATTTTAATGTATGTCCGGCGTTTTGCGTGGCGAGCCTAAACTTGGAATAAGAGGCGTCAAGATGAGATTTTTCGTAGAACTCAGGGCAACGATCATGGTTGAACTCCATAAGCATGCTAATCAGCTCATGCTTTGGCAGGTGTGGCATCTGTTGCTGCATCATGGAGATAGCAGCGTTGGGGTGCATCAGACCCTTCGGAAGCCCTCTAAACTGCCAACCACCCGGAGGCGTCTCGGTGCCATCTGGAAGTGGAATTTCAGGCTTGATTCGCAACTCTCCCGATCCTGAGATGTCTGGAAGGAGAACGTCGCCATTTGCCACATACTGAGCGTTTGAAGACGGGTAGATGCAGTCTGGCAGTTTCAGGCAGCTTTCCTGAATGCGTGGATGCTTTAGACCCTCCGCAATCGTCATGGCGGCAGACTGGTTTCCGATGAAAAGGGCGCTCCCCGCAATCAGCTTGGCTAGGTCCAGCATGTTGCCAATTTTGGCACGTTCTACGCTACCAAACTGGCTGAAGGCGGCATACTCCTCGTCAATCCCGACAAACACGATGCGGTTTCCGTAGTGTTTAACAATCTTCCCCCAAGGGAATTTCTCATTGTTGTAACGAGGGCTGCGATTCACCACGATTCTGCCGTGGTTCTCGAAGTCGGAAAGGGTCAGCCACGCCAAAGAAGTGTCCGGCAGCGTGTCGATAAACCCAACCATCTGAGCATGGCGAGCATGGACTAGAGCAAGATTGGAAACGCCATCGTGAAGCCGTTTGTGGCGGAAATCCTCGGAACGCCAGTCGCAGCTTTCAGGCTTTCCAATTTTAACTTCCTTGATGATCGGCTGGCTTTCGAGGAACGGGCGGATGAACTTCTCTCGGGCGACAATGCCTTTTGTGAGGCCATCGTCCCAAAGGTGATAGATGGTAGGATTACCTTTGTGGACTAAGGTTGCTAAGCTCACCACGCAGTCCCCTAGATCGCCGCTACTCGATACAACTACCGTATCACCGCTGGTGGTGTAATGACGGCCAGCTTCACTCCGAACTTCAACGGGGCGATCTTCCGCGAACGAATACAAGCCGGTGTATTTAGCTTCAACGAAGTTCCACGCTACCGTGTCTTGAAACACCTCCTCGGTGCAATGAATACCTGTGATGCCAATGTGTTTCGAGCGTGAGGCTGTCGGAACGATGCAGGTCAAGTTATGCTTCGGCATGACACGAAGTTGTAGATTCCAATCCCAGCCGCTAGGTGAGTTGTCAGATGCTCCACTCGAATAATCAAAGTCCCAAGTGTCTCGCAGACAGGTTTTCCACACATCAGCACTCGTCATCCAGATGTTGCCGGTAAACTCGTTCGTGCGATGCCAAGTTGCGGGATTCTTATCAGCACCTTTCCCGACCCATTTCGCGCAGACCGCCATCGTGTCCTCAATCCATTCGAGTTTGGCAGATGTGAAGAAATTCAAGACATCCGGCGAAACCAAGAAGTCATCTTCACCAAGGATCACATACTTCGCCCCTTCGATGCGGAAGCAGTGGTCAAAAAGATGCCAAGGGTTGCGGAGAACGCCAAGTTTCTCCTTGTTGAAGTGCTTGATGATCGGAACTGGTGACTTGGCTGCAAAAGCATCAATCGCCGCCACGCATTCGTCTCGCTTCTCCGTTGGCTCGATGAAGAAGTGAACCGCTGAGACAAGATCAAGATCGGTGTTTAGCCACGAATCCAGTGTAGGCTTTAGGTATTGCGGCCTGTCAGCGCAGGTGAACGCAAGGATGGTCTGGTTTTGGAGCCTCTTGAACACATCGCCGCCATGCTCGTAGCGTTCTTTGGAGTTGGACTTGCGGGCAACTTCGTCTTCGGTGCTATAGCCTTGACTTGGATTTTTATGAATCCAACCAAGGTCCACTTTGCCGCCTTGTGTGGCATCAACGTAGCCCCATCGCTTTGCTACTTCCGTAAAGAAGTTGTCACAATAGACTGATTTGAACGCAGGGTGATACAGATACCCCATTGCGTCGTAGAATTTCTTACTGATGATCGCGTGGCAAATCAAGCCGTCCTTACGATGCAGGTCGCCAACATGTAGGATGTCAGCACCATTGCACATATAGGACTCGATAATTTGGTCCCAACTTGGAGGGCAAGTCCAGTCGTCGTCTAGGCCAATAAGGATGTCGCCAGTCGCATGTTTAGCAGCCTCGTTCCACGCTGAAACCACATCGTTGCCTTGTGAGATTACCGCGTCTAGAAATGCGGCTTTACCAGCCTCATCATCATGGTCAACGCAGGTGATAATCTCAATGTTTGCCGAGTTGTCTGCGTTATCGAGCCACAGCTTTTGACAGGCTTTGGCTTCGTTGGGACGACGAGTAGCGTGAAGTAGGCTAATTTTCATGGTTCAAAACGAATTCAAAAAGCGATGCTTGGCTTGATATTCAGCCAGTTCCCTAACCTTTTCAAAAAGCGGATAGCAAGCCCTCCACATTTTCCCCCTCATCTCGTATGGGATTTCCCACTCTTCGTCATTGATCTTGAAACAAATGTAATTCCAAGCTTCGCGTGGAGACATGTGCTCAAAAGCCTTCACCATCAGCTTCCCCTTTCTCATCCATCCGTTTGAGCCAAAGTCGTGCTTAATCCATTGCCATCCAGATGCGTCTTGGACGGCTTTGATGATTTTCTCTGCGATTTGATTGTCGATGTCGTTCATATCTGTTGCGCCCATCCACCTCCGAATGAGATGAGTCGGCTGTCAGGAAGCATACTCTGCGTCTGCTTCTTCGTCAAGAAGCCAAGGTCAAACTCGCTCATCCCTTGACGTGGACGGAGGACAATGGCGGCTTTTTCGTTGGAGGAAAGGCCGTGACGGACGCGGGAAACGTAGAGGCACATCAAGGCGGAATCTCCAAGGTCCGGCGACTTCTTGGTCCTCAACCTCATGTCCTTCTTTGACTCAATCTGGACGACATTAGCCTTCTCCTTGTAGGTTCTGGCGCAAAGCTCGGCAACCACGTCCGGTTTCAGCCCTCGAAGCTGCCCTGTGCGGACCAGTTCGCGTCCCACATACCAAAGCTCGGAGGCCATGTTGAAGAAACGCTCGCTGCCCTTGCGGTGGTCGTTGCGAGAAACCGGCATGTCAGACGCCCTACCAGAGAAGCAGACGTTGATAAACCCAAGGCCAATGTCGCGGGCAATGAGGGCGGAGAAGGGCTCGCCACCACCCGTCGCATCAATCGCAAAGTTTCGGATGTCCACCTTATGCTCAGCCAGCTTCTCCTTGGTCAGCTTGACCACCCATTCCACCTTGGAGACGGTCTTATTCGTGATGTCGTCGTCCAGAACGTAGATGTGCGTCAGCTCAAACACCTTCTGCTTGGTCTGCGTATCCACGTTCACAGCAATTCCAGACTTACCGATAGCCAGAGCGGCTCGGTCGCCACCATGCACAAAGCCGGGGTCAAGAGCGGCCACCATCACGGGAGGCTCAACCCAAGTCGTAACCGGCCTGTCAGCGCCATATTTGACGATTTCTGTCTCGGTGTAGATGGAATCGAGGTCGCCAGCAGGACTCCAGAAGCCGCGAATCTGCTCGTAGTAGCCTTTGGTTTTCGTTCCGATGGGGCCGATCTGCCGAAGCTTCTCCAGCGTAAGAAGCCCCTTCCACCGTTCATGGCCCGCTAGGACGTTCGGAGACTTCTCCCCGTCGAAGCGGATGCAGTAGCCCTTGAGGCCAAACGGCTCGATTTCCGTCTCCCATTCGATGTCATCCTCGGTGATGGTTGACCACCCTCCTTTGGGCCGGGAGATGATGCCACCCGGATCGTAGTAACTATTCGGGTTGAATGCGCCTGCCAGCTTGCATTGCTTGTTGGCCGTGAGGTTGTTTAGGACCGTGTTGAGCAGGGAATGCTTCAGTGTGGCGAACTCATCACCCATCACGATCATGCGTTCAGCCTTCGTTCCTTGGAGCTTGTCGGCAGACTCTTTCTCGGAGGAGCTTTCGGAGGCCAAGAGAACGATGCCTCGCGTTTCGGATTTGACGCCTTGGAACTCGTAGCGGATGCGGTTTTGGGAATCAATCAGCCTTCCCGGCATCAGGTTGGTTCCGAAATACTTTTCGAGGTGAATCCAGATGAGTTTTATTTTGCCCCAAACTTTGTCTTTGGCTGCTGCAACGGTGGTCGAGGTGACGATTACTTTGGTATCCTTTGGGAAGAGGAAGAACCACATTGCGCCAATGAGGGCTAGAGATTCAGTGTTGTGAGTAACTGTAAAGTCCTCAAGCAAGAACCTACCATTACCATCCAAAGTGAATCCATTGTATTGACCTTGCCCAAGCTGTTCAATTTTGAATCCTATACATTCAGAATGGTGACGCAGCTTTTTAGGCTGACACTTTTTCCTTAGAGTTGGAATGGAGCAAACATCCCCGAGAATGTTGATCCTTTCCGATGGGAATTCCTTTCCATTGCACCTTGCTAGCTTGAATGTTTTTGTCGCCCTAAAGCCGAGAGAGCGGGCCAAAAAGCAAATATCCTCTGCGAGAGTAGGATTTGAGCACGATATGCTAAAATGAGTTCCGGCTGCGTGACCATCAGAGTCGATGATGCCAGCCAAAAGCTCCATGCGTTTCTGGCGGCTGTTGAGAAGATATTTTTTAAGTATGCGTTTATGCCCTTTTTCTTCAGCGTTTTTGCAGCCCGAAGATTCTCGCACAAGCCTGAGCCAAGGATTGTCACCCTTTTTGCCAAAGGAGGGTGATGGGCAACGGTTCCTGTATCGACCCTCATTTCTCACATAACCAATCTGTTCAAAATAGTTGAACACATAGGATTGAACCTCGCTTTCTGCGTCTGGAATTGTGATGGATGGCTTATTACATCCACCGTCACCTAGCCAAATGCCGTAAACGCGAGGATCAATCTCAACCTCTTGATCTGGAAAGTCCATCCCACGAACAAAGAGTCGATGATGGATTTGAAAAGACGTTGGTTTCTTGAGAAACTCCTTAACCGGGATGTCGATTATTTCCCCAACCTTTGCGTTCGACGATACATTCTTACACGTTCTCTGAAGCGTTAGGACATGATCGTCATTACATTCCCAAGGCTCACCTGATTTTGGGACAATGCGAACCATGTTGCTTCGCCCTGTGCAAGTGCTTAAAACAGTTCTTGCGTCGTTGCTGTCTCCTGCTAAAAGTTCGCCAACAACGATTTGATCGGCTCGCTTAGATGAGCCGTCAAACATACGAACTTTTGTGTGGGGGGCTAAGCATTTTCCCGATGACTTATGGCCCGCAATCGCAAGTATATTGTGTCTGTAAAAATTATCCAGAATCCGCATCGCATTCGGATTCCACTCAAAGTAGAAAATCCCTCGCGGATCACCAAAGATGATTTTCGTGAAGTTCACAAAATGCTGCTGCCAAGAAACCAGCTTGTTTCCCGGCAGAGACTTCATCCGCTCGTAATCACGAAGGATACAAAGCTCGATATACCAGTCAGGACAGGGTATGATCCTGTTCTTAGGCCCCCAAGGCTTGTTGGGCCAAACGCGGCCATATTTGATGACTCGGTTGTCTGCTGTCTTTCCTGCCATTTACGGCAGATTAGGCGTCAAGGACAGTTTTGCAAATTACTTCTCGCAAGCCTCCCAAGCATCAGGGTTCCATTTGCCGGTTTCGAGTGAGTTGTTTTGCTCCCAATGCTCATTAACTGACAACCAACTGTGCTCCTGAATATTTGTTCTGCCCGCAATGACAATGCCATCTTGATTGATGGAAAGCGGAACAACCCAAAGGGTAAACCTGTCGGCTTTTGTTTCAAGCTTCACTCGAAAGCGAGTAAAAGGAGTAACATCTTCCGGCCCAAGCGGCACTTTTACTTCCCACTCCTCCACCTCATCATCTTTCAATGGACACTCTCCACCATCCCAAGGAATCCACGCGGGTTCGTCTTTGGCTGGTTCGGGCCAAGGTGTGGTGAGAGGAAGGCGGTAAGTTGATCTTACATTAGAGCCATTATCCATTTTTTTGTTCCAAAATCCTTCCCATCCTTCGCATTTCCTTGATCCAGAATGAGACGGTGGAAGGCCTACATTTGATTCCCCTTTTAGCAAAAGCCTCCAACCAACCCCAACCTGCTCAGCCGTCAGATTGTCCGGGTTGTGTAGCTCTGCGGGATAAGGAGGTGTGGCGAGGATGGGGCGGATTTTATGACCGGCTACAATAAATTGGATTGGGTCTTTTTGAACCAAAAGACCGCTTTGAGCTTTTATCCAAACCCCTATATTTGTGGAATACTCAAACGGATGCCCCGTCTCAAAGATTTCAGCAGCAAGGCGAAGCTGGTCGGCGGTTTGTTTTGTGGTCATAGGCTGGCAAGTAGGGCTTCTTTGGTTGGGAAAAGATGGACTTCTGCGTATTTTACGCATTTATGACTTGGATGACTCACCGTGTAAACGGTATGGATGTTATTACTACCCACATCTAATTCACATGATTTAATTGTTGCCGAACAGGCTTTGTTGTCTTCCATGAACCAAACCGTTTCGCCGATGTCGTATTTTGTGGTGATTGTCATATCGAATTCAACCTTACGTTAATTTGTTGATGGTGTCAAGATTCTTCGGTTCCTCGCGGTTCAAATCGGAAGTAACGCATGTTGGACTTCAGCGGCACTCGCTTCCTCCGCTGGCCGTTGCGGGTCTTCTTGAGGAACAAATCCCGGTCGTCATTCGGCTCCTTTTCCTCCTTTTTCTGCCAAGCCTTCTTCGGAGCCTCCTTGCTCTCAGGTTCCACGATCATCCAGAAATTGTCCGCATCCTGCTCAATGGCGCGGGATTCTCGGGCCTCGTTCATGTCGTTAAGCTGTGAAGGCATCAGGAAGCAGGCTCCAGTGGCCTTGGCGCACTGCTTGGCCGTCTTCGTGATGTGAGCCACCTCCCGTTCCCGATTGGCGGTATTTTCGGCAGTGGAGCAAATCTGGATGTAATCCACGACTACGATGTATTTCTGGCCCGGTTTCCGCTGTCTGGAGCGTTTGATGACTGCCCGGCAAATCTTCTCAATGGTTAAGTTAGCTGAATCAATCACTCTCAGATTCCATTGAGCGACCTTCCCCATCTTGGCACTCAGGCTCATCTGCTCCCCTCGGGTAAGCATCCCGAGCTTCATGTTTTGAGCATCAACCCCTGCCTGAGAGCACAAAAGACGCGTAACTTCCTGAACATCCGTCATTTCCACGGTGAAAATGTCGCAAAGATGGCCGTTAAGGCAGGCATTTTCGACCATTTGGCGGCAGATAGCCGACTTTCCTTCGGATGGTTTAGCGGCAATAACGGTCAAAGTTCCGTCCTCCAGACCGCCAGAATACTCGTCAAGTTTGAGAAAACCCGTCGAGATGCCGGGAATTCGTCCGGGGTTCCTTGCCCGCTCCTCCATTTGGTCAACTACGGCATTGATGATGTCGGGAAGGGGTCGAAATTCCACATCGGGGCTTCCGTCCTCCACAATAGCCTCATTTACAGCCCTTTGGACCCCTCCGAGTATGTCGGCAGCGGAAACGTCCTCCGACTCGTTAAATCGCCTTATAGCGTGTATTCCAGAGGCGCAGGCATGAATCATGGTTCTGAACTGGAAATTGCGCTTCAAAATCTCGGAAAAATAGGAGAAATGAGACGGAATTACCGGCATGCAGGCCAGATCGGTGACGTAGGCCGGTCCTCCAATGGATTCGAGTTCCCCGTTTTGGCGTAGAAGATGGGTGACTGAGGCGGCATCTACCGGCTTTCCTCGGGAATACTGGTCGAGGATGAAGGAGTAGATCGTCCTGCGGCTAGGATGGTAGAACTGCTCTGCCGGTGGAGCCTCGTCGCACCAGTTGGGATTGAAGAACAGGCAGGAGATGAGGCCTTCCTCGGCTTCCTTGGAGGCGGGGAGAGGGGCGTTTAGGGTTGCGAGGAGTTCTTCGGTTGTCATTGTTCAAGGTGTCCGATAATGGTATTCCAGCGAAGGCACAGGTCGCAAAGGTTGAGAATACGAATGGAATTTGAGGCAAATGCTCCTTTTTGCACTTCTAGTGACCAGATTCCTTCCAAGGCTTCTCTCATTTTTGAGACTGGCAAGGATGGATTGGATGCTAAAAAGGCCTTCAGGTGAACAGCGTCCTTCACATGGAAGGAGTATGGTGTCGAAAAACGCTCATTCCAAAGCTCCATCCACATGTCTTTCACTTCTTGGTGTCGAGGATCAGCCGGTTTTGGAGGTCTGCCGCGTTTTTTAGGTGCTGAGTGTTGAATCTCCACCTTCTCGACTGGTTTGGGAAAAGAAAATAACTCAAGGGGTTCGTGACCCGAATTTTTTAATTCGGGAATATATGGATTACCTTCTTGGATTACCTTTGGGTGTCCCACAGACAGGGGGGTGGTTTCTGTAGGACAGGGGTGGGGTGTCTGTGAGACAGGGTAGTGTTTCTGTGTTTTCATAAATCAGTTCCGCTTTCTTCTTGTTGATAAACCGGGCAAATGGTAACACCTCGTTGGATGCGAATAGCCTCAAATCTTCCAAGAAGAGGCGCAACCCTGCTTTCTTGGTCGTCATTGTAATCTGAGTAGTTCATAAGCTCCTCGCGCAGCCCGGTTAATGGAATGCAGCATTGGCTAATTTTACTCAGCTCATCACGCAATTCAGCGCAACCCAAACAGGTCTTGTAATCGCTCGGTTCACCATCCCAAATACCCGAAGTATATTCGTATTTTTCACCAATCTCGATCCATCCTCGACATTCGCAGCATCGGTGACGCTTTTTGGCTTTTCTCTTGGTAAGAGTAAACACTTCTGGCATTTCACAATCACACATAATGGTAAAAATTGAGTTTTGATAAAAGCTGTCACCCCTTCGCGGCCTCCGCCATCGCAATCAGGTCATCCAAGGACGGATGGTAGTCCCACATGCAGTCACCCTCCTGCTTCGGCCTCCTTCGATGAGCCATGATCTTGACCTGTCTAGGTCCGCTGTTGGTAATCTCAATGCGGACAAAATCTCGGTGCGCCAGCAAGCCATAAATGTCACCCCGCCACAAACTTAATCAACGCCACAACCAGCAGCAGGCCAAGTGTCAGCCATCCGCAGGCCATAAGGCCAACGACGACGCAGCTTCCGGCCATGACGGCTTTTTCGGTTTTATCGAGGGGTTTTTCTTCGGTGTAGTCGCTCATTTGAGGTAGGGTTGAAGTTTGGCGATGGTTTCGATGGCTAGATTGTAAATCCGCTGGCTTTCATCCGTGCTGAGCGGGTGCTCTTGATCTGAGCGCCAGAGACAGTTGTCGGTTGCATCTTGCAACGTCGCATGCGCCAGCTTGATCGCCTCACGCATAGCCCGAATAACCTCACAGGCCTCGGCTGCATCGTGGGCGTCTGCCATGGAACAAATGTTGGAAAGCTCTGTGTTGAGGCGTTCGCGTTCGGCTTTGAGGCTGGCATTCTCGCGTTCGAGCTGGCAAGCGAACTGCATAGATCGTTCTTGAGTATTAAACTCACCAGAGTTGAAGGCAGCATCTGTCCTTGGTGTCGGTATTTCAATTTCGTTCATATTGTTTGTCTACTATCGTTGAGAAAATCTCCACCATCGCATCCAGTTCGTCAACAGCGGCGTCCCACAAACTCAGGCGGTGAATCGGATGGTAGCTGGCAATCTGATGCGCCAACAGGTCGATCAGAATCTTCGTCACTTCTTCCTTGTCGGCTTTCGTTGCTGACAGCGTGGACGCAAGACGGTGGGCGAGACGATGGGCTGGCGAGGCTTTGATGTTGGGCATGTCATTTGATGGTTCGCCTGCAATACTCAGCAATAAGCAAGGCGTCAGATATACTATGCGTGCATTTGATATGCGGAAACAACTGCTGAGCGCGGGATTTGCTCACGTTCTTTACCCCACCAGTCAGGCATCCAAGCTCCTTCTGCCACTTCTGAGGAGTGACGTAGGTGAATGGAATCTTGGCAGCAGTCAACGCCATTTCGAGATGGCCGAATCCTTGGCCGAAAGTGAAGGCTGAAGTTACGCCCATTTGCGGAGACGAATGCACCTTTTCGAGACAGCAGTGAATCTTATTGCACTCAAAGCCGATGTTGAAGAAAACATCCCACAAGTCAGTCAAAGTCTCAGGCATTTTTACAGCCCAAGCCTTTGATGGATCGTTGTCAGGAATGAAGGCTATGCCGCCATTGATGCCGGGATCGCAAGACGCATGGATGGTATTCATTTCTCTTGAGCTACGATTTGAACGAACGGCTTGCCAATGCCAGTTGAGCGATATTTTATGTCAATGATGCCACCGCAGACATGCGAGGCCGTGAACTGGACTTTTACTTCAGCGGGAACGTCGCCGTGCGTTTCTTTGATGCGCTGAAGTTCTTCGATGATGAGGGAGATTAGCATGGCTTGGTAAAAGTTGCTGCCTTTTTTGGCATGGTGAAAAAGCGATAACCGTTGTGATGCAGATCGTATCCAAGGTAATCACATGCAATCTTAAGACGATACTTGTCTTTGGAATGAATATGAGGAGCGCGAACATCTACGATTTGAAGGCGTTTGAGATGCGGTAGAGATTTAACTCGGTCAATCGCCTCCTTAATCCACTTTCGTTGATGGAATTTGGCAAACTTGATAAGGTTGAGTTCCTGAATATCCGCTAGGACATCATTAATAATCTCTTGAATGGAAGCCTTTACCTTTCCGTTGTTTGTTGCGGCCCATTCCAGCATTTCGCCGATGGTGCAGGTCTTTTGGTTTGGTGGTTTCATATTCAAGCAAGTTTACCGTGCATGTGAGGGCGGGATGCGTTGTATTGCGCCTTGATGTGGACGGCTCGGCCAAGGTCGATTCCGAAGGCTTTGGCGGAATCACAGCAACGGATGAAGATGTCAGCGAATTCCTCTTCAGCTTGAGTAAGTGGGCAATCCTTGTCGCAGGGTGCGTGAAGCTGGCCTTTGCGGGCGGATTCCCAAAGCTCTGAGATTTCTCCGTGAAGGTTGGCGGTCCATTTTGACATCAAAATAATGTCAGATAGGTTAAAATCGTCGTCGTGGAAGCCTTTATTCTTTGCGTTGGCGTAAAGCTCTTCGGCGATTGCGTTGATGGTGTCGATTTGTTCGGTGGTCATGTTATTGATTTTTGATTTTGAGTCCAATGAGCCAGAGCATTACAATAACTCCGGAGAATCCTAATCGGATGCAAAATAGTAGCTCGTTGAATTGTTCTTCGGTCATATAGGTAACTGTAAGCTAGGTTTTGCGCGTTGTCGAGCCGCGCCCCTCGGTTGTTGAGTGATTAAAGTAAAATGCTAGAAGGGGATTTCATCGCCTTCAAGATTGTCTCCAGAAGATTGAGCTGCTTGCTGACGTGGCGCTGGACGAGCTTGTTGCTGACCTCCGCGTTGAGGCATCCATTTGCCATTGCCAATGATGACAGGCTTCTCGCCTTTATCGCGGGCCTCCTTGGGCGGGTTTTGCTTAACGACGTGAGTGTCGCCGAACTGTGATTCGCGATCATTTTCGTAGATCACTGCATCGAGGTAGGTTCCCTTGTTGCCAGCAAAGAGCCACTCTTTGTTGATTTTCTTAACGTCGATTTTGAGGATGATGGGCGTTGCCATTTTATGTGTGTGTTGAGGGTGATTATTTGATCCAGCGTTTGCGCTCCCAGCTTGGGACTTCGAGTTCGATAATACCGCGAGAGTAACCGGGCCATTTGCCGGTTTCTTTGCAGGTCTTGTAGAGTTCAACGCAGTGTTTCATCTGAGCGCGTCCAATTTCCAGAGCTTCTTCTGGCGGCTGATAGATTACCACGTCGTAAGGCTCTTGTGTCTCTACGCACAGCCAGAAATAGGCTGGAGGTTCGTCAAGGCCAAGTTCCAAAGCTAGAAGTGACTGATACCATGCAGTCTGCATTGGGTAGCGCAGGCTAAATGCTTTGCGGCCCCATTCTTCAGGATCGGCATTGGATGTGGTCTTGAAATCCACGATGATCGGCTTGCCAGCTTCATCAGTCCCGTAAGCGTCCAGCTTGCCCTTAATTTCAATGCCGCCAAAAGTTTGCACGATGCCATGCTCACGATTTGGGCAGCGACCAAGGAGATACTGAGCATCCGCACTTTTACGAACGGCATCAGCAGCCATGCGGACAGCGGCATCGTCATCTGGTGACAGGATTTCACGACCTGCGTTTTTGTCGCGCCATGCCTTTCCTTCTTTGGTGCGGAGGTCGATGTCAGCAGGACGAACAATGTAGGATGGTGACTTGCCTTCCAGCACAATTTCGTGGACGTAGGTTCCAATCTGCATTTCACGCGATGGCTCAAACTTGCGATTGAGTGATGCTTGGAAGTGCTTGGGCGACTTCAGAAGCGACTTGGCTGCCGAGTAATTTAGCGCCGGGTGCGGCCTGTAAATGCTATCTTCGAGGATAATCACTCGGTTTCCTCCTGAGCGGATGGCAGGTTGAGGGAAGCTTTAACCGTTTCCTTGCTGAAAGCCTCATCAATAGTCGTCTGGCCGTCCTTGATGGCGGTATGCAAACCGAAAAGCGTTTCAAGGTCAGCGAGGTCGATGTCGTCAACAGAACGCTTGTTAAGAAGAGCTAGAATCTTGTCTTTTTGAACGCCCATTTTACCAAACGATTCAACGGCGCGTTGGCGACGTTCAGCGAGCGTCTTTGCGTCACCGATGGCGACCTGCTTAGCTTGCTCGAAAATTGGTTTGATGAGCGCACCCGGAACAACTTTGAACACTGCATCACGGAACGCAATAGCTGCGCCTGCATTGGCAGCAAGGTTGATGTCATCCTCATCAATCGCTCCACCCTTGGACTTTTTACCAACGATACGACGGCGTTTTTCAACCGTAACAGCCACGTTCTTTTCGAGGTCATGGCAAACAGCCTGAATCACCACATGCGGACTGTCGCCAGTGGAAACAGTGTCGATGATGCGGCTACCGGCACGAAGGTTGCCATAGCAAGAAACGGCGATTTCAGCCAAACGAACAGACGGACCTTGGATGCTTTTTCCTCCGCGAGGCAAGGTGTAGAAGCAGTTCTCGGCAGTTTCTTGATCCAGAGTGGCAAAGGAAAGCATGTCAGCCTTAACCTTGGATAGCGTGCGAGGATACTTCTTTGCGGTGCTGATTTGCGTATCAACTTCCGCTCGGGTGACTTGCTCGATGGCGGTGATGCGTTCGGGTTTCAGGATTTCTAGCTCTTCTTGCATGGTGTTTTTATTGGTGTGGTGTATGGTTTTGAAATTCACCTCTCCGGCATTCCCAACTGGAGGTTCAATTGTCACAGGTCACGCTAATAACCTTGGTGTGTGCCGGGCACGGAGTAAGCTTACGGCTATTCATTCCTTCGCGCAAGTCGAATGAGGAACAAAAACGGTCTGTTTCCGCGCCAGATCGTAGCCGCGATCAAACGACGCAGCCGTGTCGATGAGGTGCTGAATGCGGCTCTTCTTGTCGAAGTGAAGCCAGATAGGAACGACGATCAGAAGCATGGTCGCGGCTCCTGAGATGAAGGCGATGAGGAAGAGTTCGAGTTCGGGGTTCATTGCGATACACGTTTGAGGTTGTCGATGAAGTTGGGGAACAAGGATGGCATGGCGGCACAGGAAAGGATCAGGCCTCTCATTGCGCCGTTTTGAACGGCCATGCGATCACGGTCTGGATGGCGGTCGGTGTGGATTTTGAGAACAGCGTCTAGTGCTTCAGCGGCTTCGTCGTAGAGGCCCATGTGCGTCATGGACTTCAACCAAGCGAAACCTTGCCGCTGATACGGGCGCAGCGTGGCACGCAAATTCGGCGGTGGATTTGGCTGGTCGCAGTAGCGTTGAAACATTACTTTACGATCTTCTGCTGTTGGCTCTGGAATGGTGAATTCCCCCGTGTGCGTAATGTCGTATTGATCGTTCCAAAAGCGTTGGTCTGAGATGTGCTCTCGAAGCCAAGGCTCGCATGCGCGCATTGCTCTTGGCAGCATGTGAGTCATAAGGCCTGATTCGCCAGTAATAAGGCCAAGGTCTTCATAAATGTGATCCATCTTAGTGTGAAGGCGTCCAGTGGTGAGATTGCGGAGGCGTTGAATGTCGATTTTCATATCAATTTGCTTGTCTGGTTTCAGTTATAGCGAGGCGTTTTACTTTGCGTTTGCGGGGTTTGAAAAAGCCGGGAAGCGGCAATTTGCGGATGAGAGAGGAATCGAGGAGGCACACAGGCTTGTCGAAGGTGATCTGGCGGTCGAGGCAGTAGCGAGTTGCCGCGTCGATCTGGATGGATGGGCGGAGTGTCATATTTTGCGGACTGAGTTTTCCGGCAGAACGCCCCAAGTCTCGCCGAACGAAACGCGGATCAGAGTTCCATCCACGCGGAGAACTTCGCCTTCACCTCGAAGGGGATGACGAACGCGGTCGCCTGCGCGTAGGTTTTGAGGTTTTTGCGGCTCTTGGGCTTTGAGTAAGGGTTTCATATCGCAATTTTCGCAGGTGTCGCCGTATTCCGGCACGTCGTCGCCACAAACGGGGCAGTGGGGAGGCTGTCTAAGCGCGTCGATTTCTCGGGATGATGGTTCGCCGTAACGGGTGAAGCGCATGAATTTAAGCGTTTTCAAATGCTGCATTGACCATTGATGCAAATTTGCGGCGTGATTTTTTGATAAACGCATCCCGTGCCGCATCCCATACCGCAGCCCGTGCCGCATCCCGTGCCGCAGCCCGTGCCGCATCCCGTGCCGCAGCCCGTGCCGCAGCCAATGCCGCAGCCCGTGCCGCATCTTGTGTTGTAGCCCATGCCGCCCATGCCGCATCTTGTGTTGTAGCCCATGCCGCAGCCCGAATCGACTCATCGCCAGTCTTGATATACTGAACCACGACCTCTGGAGGATTGGGCCAGAGATGCAAAACTTGAAGCGCATTCCACCTAGCAAAATCTCGCATCAGCTTTTCAGCATCGATTGTTTTGAGTATTTTGCGCTTACTACTAACGATTTTGTCATCGTCATGTTTTTTGATTTCACCCCCAACCTCAACCAAGTGGAGGAAATTTCCGGGAGCGTATTTGAGCGCATCGAATGGATGAAGGCTGGCGTGCAGTCCGCTTTGGCATGGGATAACTGGGCCTTTGTGAAGGAGCCATTCGCCCTTTTTAGGAATAGGTGATCCATCGCGAAGGGTTTCGGACGTGAAATGATAGGCGAGCGTTGTTTTGTTTTTCATGGAGGTAGTAACCTTACGGTAATTCAGCGAGGAGTTCAAGAGGTTTGCGGCTCTTTTCGCGGCTCTTAGACCGGCAGGCCGTTGGTATCGCATTCGACAACCGATAGCAGGCGAGAGCCGGGGCGCTTCCAGTTCTGGCGGATGGCGGCGGCACTTTGGCCGGGCAGGGTGATGCAGTGGGATCGGCTTGCGATGGCGTAGGAGACAAGGAAGCGGGCGAGGGAGCGAGGGCGGGAAAACATGGGGAGAAAGAAGCCGCTCCCCGGCGAAAGGGAGCGGCGAGGGGTTGAGGGTGATCCTTGCAAGTAATGCGCCAGAGCGTCTCAAAGGCCGCTGTGAGGTCGTGCAGCGGCATCGCGGGCAGCGACAACCATGGAGATGGATTCAAGGCGCTGCTCGAGGTGACGCAGCGCGAGAGCGATCTCTTTCAGACGCTGAAACGGCGGCTCGTTGCTGCCGTGCTTGGCCTGTTCTTGATCGCGCCAGCGCATGAGGAACTCGATGCGGTGGTCGCGCTCGTGGAGGTTGATGCCTTCTTGCGGGTCAAAGTCGGGATGGTTCATTTTCTCAAGCCTCCCCCTTTCCATCTTTACGGGCCCCGCGAATCTCCGCAGCCATCGCGGCCCGTTCCTCATTGCGTGCGATTTGCTGGCGATAGGCAGCGCGTTCTTGAGCCGTGGCGAATTGAGAGGGGAGGATGTCCACGCGGAGACGGGCGGCGAGGGCGTAGAAATCGGCGGTGGACATGGAGCCGAGGGGAACGCGAAGCTGACCGGCCTCGTCTTGGCGGACTTCGCAGGCGAGCACTTGACCGGAAGGGAGGCGGTCAATGGACAAGCCGACAACGTGATTGGCGGCGATGTAGGCGGCGGGGTTTTGTGGGATGTGTATCATATATGCTGGCGGTGTTTGTGTTTTGGTTTGCTCTGTCTCATCAGTGCCGGAAGAGCAGCCCGACAGACCGGCGCGGAGCCGGTTTCGACCTACATGCGTTCGTTGCAAACGAGGCGTGGCGCATATTGCGGGCCTTCGTCATAGTATGCGGTTAACTGGTTGTTAAGCTCTGACATTTCACCCTCGTCACTTTCAAGGCGCATAAAGCCGGATTCAAGAAATCCAGCATTACAAGCCCCTCCGAAAATATAACGGTCGCCGGGGATTAGTAGGACTTCAAAGATATGAAAGTCGCCTGATTTTGTCTCAATCTCCATTGTGCCGAGGTAATCGGCGCGTGATGCGTCCGATGCTTTCCAAGTTTCGTTTTGCATAGCGTTTCGTGTTCGTTGTTTTTGTTCTGGCAGTGAAGCCATTACGACGCACCCGCGAAGGATGCGCCGTGTATGGGGTCACAACCAGCGATGCTTGAGGGCGTAGCCGGAATCGTGACCTTGATCGCGAAACAGGGTAGAGGACAGGCAATAGACAAGGTGAAAGCCCATATCCATGCCGCATCCGCCTACGACAACGGACCCCTCGTCATTGTATCGCCATTCCAGCACGTCAGAAACAAGGCCGGAAATGTTCATAATCTCGCCGTCAGGATGGACGATAAGTGGAGTGATGCGGCGGCTCATGCCGGACTTTGAAACGTGTTTAAGCACGGTGTAAACCGTTGCGCCGGGTTTGATCCAATCGCGGAGCATGGTTTTTCGTTGTTTGCGCCAAGCGGCTTTTCCTGCTTTGTCAGAAAGGACGGTGGAGCCTTCCCAAGTTTCAGGGTTATGGACGCGGTAAATCTGGCCTTCTTTGGTTTGGATGTATTTCATAGCGTGTTTCGTGAGGTTTGAAGGGGTTAAGAATGAAGCAGGGCGATAATGACGGCGAGAAGGACGGCCCCAGTTGTGAGGCAGAAGCCGGTAAAGGTTTGCTTGAGCCGCTTTTCGCGGGCGAGGCGTTCGGATGTGCGGCGATAGTGGGAGCGGTAGTTGTTTGGGTCGTGCATGTTGTGGGCGTGGTTTGTTTAGCGTTTGGTTTTCGTGGTTTCTTGTTCATCCTGCCACCAGTAGCGAGCGGCGGAAAGTTTGGCATCCTCGCGAGCTTTGAGCATCGCGGCGCGGTTGGCGTCGCAGAGGGCAAAGATGCGGGAAAGGGCGGTTTCTAGGCGCTTTTGTTCCTCAAGCATAAACGGTGGAGAAATTGCGAACGGCGTGCTTTGTGGCGCGAGTGATAAAGCAATCCTGCCGACGCTGGAATTTAGCGGCTAGGAACTCATCACGGGAAACTCGCTTGCTGTCGATAAAGTAGAAGTGGCCCTTGGCGGTAACTGTGTGGCAGAGTTGGATGCAGGTCATATTTTGGCGGGGTTGAGGGTTAGAGGCTGAGTTCATGGCTACTCGTTAAGAGGCTCATTCCGGTTAGACCAATCAAGGCCGCGAAGTTTTACGGGCTGGCGCGATTCAAACCAGCGATTGCATGCTTCGTATGCCTCCCATTCCGGCCCATCTTCGGAGCTTTCGGGAGGGCTAGACATGCCGGGAGAGAAGATGGAGCCGAGAGCGCAAAAAGCGGCATATTCCGGCGAGGATTGCCCGCCGTGCCATTCCGTGAGGCTCCAATAGGCTCCTACGATTAGCGAATCTAGCGAGCATTCGAGACACTCGCCAAGGCTCCAATCTGTTTCGTCCTCGGCGTTGATTGCGCGGGCGAGGTTAATAAGGGCATCAGGGAGGTCAATTTTCGGGCCATTAAGCCGGAAAAGCTCAGACTCCATGATGAGGTTAAAGGCTTCTTTAGTGGTCATATTTTGGCGGGGTTGAGGTTAGAGGATGGCAAAAAGGAACGGGAGAGAGACGACAGCGGCAGCGATTAGGAGCGTTCCGAAAATCAGGCGGGCAAGCTCTAGGAGAGAGGCGCGGAGGTGTAGGCGTTGGGAAGTGGTCATATTAGGCGAGGGGTGGCGGTCACAGGCGCACAAGGTAGGAGAGTTTGGTGTGCT
>Ga0075163_10001096_pt1 | contig 36058 bp, 36 predicted proteins | sample JI1023141ADNA_FD_71478 | JGI IMG/M metagenome (GOLD analysis project Ga0075163, IMG submission 71478) | Wastewater effluent complex algal communities from Wisconsin, to seasonally profile nutrient transformation and Carbon sequestration -... | ecosystem: Engineered > WWTP > Effluent > Algae...
GGCGGTGACGTAGCCGCGCACGCGGTATTCGGCGCCGCCATTGCCGATGACGACCTTGCCCTTCACGATGCGGGGGACGCCGGTGATGGTGTAGGGCAGGTTGGTGTCGGTGGTCTGCTTGGACCAGATGACCTTGCCGGTCTTGCCGTCGAGCGCGATCAGGCGGCCATCAAGCGCGCCGAGATAGATCTTGCCGTTCCACGCAGCGACGCCGCGATTGACGACGTCGCAGCAGGCGTCGTTGCCCTTCTCGCGATTGATCGCCGGATCATAGGCCCAGAGCTGCGCGCCGGTCTTGATGTCGTAGGCCTTCACCATCGACCATGCGGTGGTGAGGTACATCACGCCGTCGACGACGATGGGGGTCGATTCCTGACCGCGTTCCGTGTCGATGTCGGCATACCAGGAGAGGCCGAGTTGCGAGACGTTGGTGTCGTTGATCTGCTCGAGCTTCGAGAAGCGGTCTTCGTGATAGTTGAGGCCGGTGGAGAGCCATGAGCCGGGCTCGCGGTCGGCGTTGATGAGGCGTTCGGAGTTCACGGCGGCAGCGCCGACTTCGTTCGCCTTTGCCGTGCTGAGCGCGGGGCTATTGTTGCAGGCGGTGAGGCCAAGGAGCAGGGCGGGCGCCGCCACAGCAAGCGACATCAGGTAGGCGCGCATTCGTAACTCCCTCGGCTGGCCTGTATCGGCCATGTTTTAGGCTGCCGGAGCGGTGGCGCGTGTTTCCCCCGACCTCGCCCGGCGGCGCCAACCTATGTGGCGGCGGCCCTTGCGGCAATACGGGCGCGTTTCCAGCGGCCTGCGGCTATTGGGCGGCTGGAAACACGGTTTTGCGGGGGAGGCTGCCCCTACAGGACGATTGCGCGTTCCTGCAGGGCGTTGAGGGCGGCTTCGGGGCTGTTGGTGTCGGCCATCAGCTGGAGGAAGGACTCGGGCAGGAAGCCGCCTTCGATCATGTGGTCGATCAGGTGGAAGTAGGGCTGCCAGTAGTTGTTCTCCGACAGGAAGGCCATCGGCTTGCGGTGGAGCGAGAGCTTGGCCCACGACAGGGTCTCGACGGCTTCTTCCAGTGTGCCGATGCCGCCGGGGAGGACGATCAGGCCGTCGGCTTCATCGAGCAGGGCCTGTTTCCGCTGGTGCATGTTGTCGGTGTAGCGGTTCTCGATGCCGTCGAGCACGCCTTCGAGATCGCGCAGGAAGTGGGGCATGACGCCGAGTACCTTGCCGCCGGCGTCGCGCGCGTTGGTGGCGACAGCGCCCATCAGGCCGACATCGCCGCCGCCATAGACCGTGCGCCAGCCGCGCGCGGCGATGGCTTTGCCGAGGTTTGCCGCGAGCTTGAGGTAGCTGGGGTCGGATCCGGGAGCGGAACCGCAGTAAACGGTGACGGACTTGATTCCGGGCATTCTTCTTCTCTCTTCTTTTGAGGATCATAGATGCGCCGGTTCGGCGACGAGGCAAAGACGTTCGCGCCTGAGGCTTACTCACAGGACTGCTGACACGAGGGTGGCGGTAGGGCGGAGCCGGGAAATCAGGGGAACTCTGGCGTTTCCCCCGGCGCGCGCCTATTTACCCGGGCATGGGCAGACATCCGCACGCAGCTTCATCAACTGACATTGATGCGATCGAGACGGGCGATGCCGGGCTCGGCGCGTCGCTGGTGCGGATCGGGAAGATCATGGCGCGGCCGGCGCTGGCGAAGTGGCGGCCGGTGATGGTGGTCGCGCTGGTGCTGACGCTGGCGAGCAAGGTGTTCGCGGTTTACGCGCCGGTGTTCTTTGGCGATGCGATCAACCAGATGACCGGGCCGGGCGCGACGATGGCGGCGGTGATCCTGTTGCTGGCGTGGTGGACGGGGGCGCGGTTGCTGTCGAGCAACCTGCCGTATCTCCGCGATGCTTTGTTCGCACCGGTCAGCCAGGACGCGCAGCGTTTGATTGCGGTCGAGGCGTATGGACATGCGCAGGGGTTGTCGCTGGCGTTTCACCAGACACGGCGGACGGGCGCGCTGAACCGCGTGATCGATCGTGGTGTGGCAGCGCTGGATTACCTGATCCGGTTTCTCGCGTTCAACATCGGGCCGACGCTGATCGAGCTGGCGCTGGCGGCGTTCGTACTGTCGACGCGGTATAGCTGGATATCGGCGGTGGTGGCCGTTGTGGTGGTGGCGCTCTATGCGACGTTCACGGCGCTGTTGACCAACTGGCGGACGGAGCAGCGGCGCAAGCTGAATGCTGCGGATACGGAGCTGCGGGCGCTGGCGGTGGATAGTCTCACCAATTTCGAGACGGTGAAGGCGTTTGCGGCGGAGACGCGCGAGACCGATCGCTATGACGCGGCGATGCGCATCTACAACAAGAACATGGTGGATGTGTCCCGCTCGCTCGCGCTGTTGAATGCGGGGCAGGACATCATTATGGCGCTGGGGCTGACGGTTGTTGCGGGCGTCACGGCGCTGGCGACGGTCAACGGACAGGTGCAGGCGGGCGACATGGCGGCGGTGGTGCTGATCATGAGCAACCTCTACCGGCCGTTGTCTGTGCTGGGGTGGGCGTTCAGGGAGATCAAGCAGGGCGCGATCGACCTCGAGAAGCTGTACGGCCTGCTGAACATGAAGCCGGAAGTTTCGGATGCGCCGGATGCGAAGCCGCTTCAGGTGAAGGGCGGTGAGGTTCGGTTCGAGCATGTGAGCTTCACGCATGATGCGCGCTCGGCAGGGATCGACAATGTGTCGTTCACCGTGCCGGCGGGGACGAAGCTGGCCGTGGTGGGGCCGTCGGGCTCAGGCAAGTCGACGCTGCTGAAACTGCTGTTCCGGTTCTACGACACCAAGGGTGGGTCGGTGTTTGTGGATGGGCAGGATGTGCGCGGGCTGAAGCAGGAGAGCCTGCGCGACACTATCGGGCTGGTGCCGCAGGAAGTGGTACTGTTCAACGCCTCGATGAAAGAGAATCTGCTGTACGGACGGCCCGATGCTTCGGATGAAGAGCTACGCGAAGCGGCGCAGCGGGCGCAGTTGCTGGAATTCATCGACAAACTGCCCAAGGGCTGGGAAACGCGCGTGGGCGAGCGTGGCGTGAAGTTGTCTGGCGGCGAGCGTCAACGCGTGGGCATTGCGCGCGCGATCCTGAAGAACCCGGCGATCCTTGTGCTGGACGAGGCGACGAGTGCGCTGGATTCAGCGACCGAGCAGGAAGTTCAGGAGGCGCTGGACGAAGCTGCGAAGGGGCGCACGACCTTGATGGTGGCGCATCGTCTGTCGACGGTTGCTGGCGCGGACGAGATCATCGTGCTGAGCGAAGGCAAGATCGTGGAGCGTGGGACGCATCACGAGCTGTTGGATGCCGGCGGTCTTTATGCGGACCTGTGGAGCCGGCAGTCGCGCGCGCATGATCTTGCGGCTGAGGCTGCGGAGGCGAGCCGGGTGGCTTAGGTAGTGACAGAATCCCGATAGGCAGTGCGCTGGCGATTGGGGGCGGGCATGACGGGTGACATTGTTCAGTATTGGTCGCGCCTGAAAGATCACGACACCACACATCCTGACGATCGCGTTGTGTTTGATCGGCTTGATGGCGCCCATGGCTTTGACCTGAGGTGTCTGCCGAGCTGCTTCTTTGGTCCGATCGCGACGGCTCCTGTGGTGGTGCTCTATCTGTCGCCGGGATTGAAAGAGGATATCGATCATCGGCAGGCGGCTTCACCGGAAGGGCGCGCCTGGTATCGGGAGACGCGCGCGGGCCGTGCGCTGCTTCCGCATGAGCACGAGAACGAAGCGGGTTGGCGGTGGTGGGTCACGCGCACAGGGTGTTTCGGGAAGCCCAAAGACGTACAACCGCATATCGCGCTGCTCAATCTGAGCGGGTATCATTCACGGACGTTCGCCGATTGGCCGTTGCTGAGTGCGCTTCCTTCGTGCCGGGCGACGCTGTCATGGGCGCACAATGTCCTGTTTCCTGATGCGATTGCCGAAAAGCGGATCGTTATCTGCCTGCGGTCTCCACGATATTGGGGACTGTACTCAGGTTTCAGCGAAGGTTCGCTCTACGCGCCTGAGGCGACGCGATCTGGACACATGATCAAATCCGCTTTGCGCGACGAAATCATCGAGAAGGTGAAGCGCTCGATCAAGCGGGCACAGCTTGCGCGGTGAAAAGGCGAAAGCCGCTTTACCGGTTCAGACGCGCAGACGCCGGGTCGGACAAGCTGGAGATGGCTGATTCCTATTTGCCGATGAGGTTGAACGCTGACGGGCCGACGCCGGATTCCTGATAGACGGCGTCTTCTTTGCCGTAGCCGTAATGGGGGACGTTGCCGGGGACGAGGAAGTAGCTGCCTTCGGGGTACATCTTGCACGCCTCGGGATCGAAGGTTTCGCCGAAGCCGTAGCAGAGGTTGCCGTCGACGACTGTGATGACGCGGGGATCCGGGTGGGTGTGCGGGAGGATCTTGCCGCCCTTCGTGATGTGGACGCGGATTGTGTAGGGCGCGGCGGCTGTGGTGCTGCCGTCCAGCGTGGCGGCGAAGGCGCCGGTTGCCGTGGCGGCGGCCATGGGTGCGAAGGTCGCGTTGCCGGTCCACGCATTGCCGGCGGCGGGCGCGTGGGAGCAGCCGGCGGCGAGAAGCGTGGCGATAGCGAGTGTGGCGCGATGCATGGCGATCCCCCGTGATTTGCGCGACCCTATCGCGTGTTTCGCGCCCTGTCAGTTCTGCTTGAGAGTGTGAGTAGGTCTTCTCACGCATCAAAGCAGGCTGGTTGGAATGTTCCGGCTTGTAAGACATGCTGGCGGGCCGCACATCTGGGGCGTCGATACCCGAAGGATATGTCTGCATGAGCGACACCCCTGCCTATACGCCGCCGAAGGTCTGGACGTGGAACAAGGGGAGCGGGGGGCGGTTCGCCAATATCAACCGGCCGATAGCGGGGTCGACGCATGACAAGGTTTTGCAGGTCGGGAAGCATCCGATCCAGCTCTATTCGCTGGGCACGCCTAATGGCGTGAAGGTGACGGTGATGCTGGAGGAGTTGCTGGAGCTTGGCCACGCAGGCGCGGAGTACGATGCGTGGCTGATCGACATCAACAAGGGCGATCAGTTTTCGAGCGGGTATGTCGAGATCAATCCGAACTCGAAGATTCCGGTGATGGTGGATCATGGCGAGCCGAAGCCGGTTCGCGTGTTCGAATCCGGCTCTATCCTGTTTTACCTGGCGGAGAAGTTTGACGCGTTCCTGCCGAAGGATCGCGCGACGCGCACGGAGACGCTGAACTGGCTGTTCTGGCAGATGGGCGCGGCGCCTTTCCTGGGCGGAGGCTTTGGCCACTTCTATGCGTATGCGCCGGAGAAGTGGGAGTATCCGATCGACCGCTATGCGATGGAAGTGAAGCGGCAGCTGGATGTGCTCGACCGGCGGCTGGCCGAGACGGAGTATCTGGCGGGCGATGAGTACACAATCGCGGATATGTCTGTGTGGCCGTGGTATGGGTCGATGGTGAAGGGCATCCTGTATGAGGCGGGCGAGTTTCTTGCCGTGCACGAATACAAGAATGTGCTGCGCTGGACGGACACGATCGCGAAGCGCGCCGCGGTGAAGCGCGGGCGGATGGTGAACCGGACATGGGGCGATCCGGCGAGCCAGCTGCGTGAGCGGCATGACGCCAGCGATTTTGAACTCAAGACGCAGGACAAGGTCGCCAAGCCGGCGTGAGTGTCTCCCGACCGTTGACCTGACCAGTGTGGAGTGCGACCCCAGTGCATCGCAAACGGGGGATGCATGCGGTCGTTCTTCTTCACCATCGGGTTCTGGTGGGTTTCGGTTCTCTATGTGCTGATGGCCGCGGTTCTGGCGCTTGCGCCCGGGCATGGCGGCGTGCGCTGGGCGGTGAAGCGGTATTCCAAGCGCATGGTGCAGCTGATGAAGCTGTGCGGGATTACGCCGGAGACGCGCGGGCGCGAGAGATTGCCGCCGCCGCCGTTCATCGTCGCGCCGAAGCACTCAAGCTATGGCGATGGCTTTCTGATGTATGTGCAGTTCGATGACATCGCATTCGTGACGGGCGACCATCTCGAGCGCTTTCCGCTTGTGCCGAAAGTGCTGGAGAAGCTGGGCGCGATCGTGATCGACAATTGCGGTGGGTCGGAAGCACGCAAGGATCTGGCGGGGCAGTTTGAAAAGGCGGCCGAGGACAAGCGGATCGTGCTGATCTATCCGGAGGGAAATCTTTCCAAGGTCGGCAAGCACCACAGGTTCCGCGCGGGCGTGTGGCACATGCAGGAAGCGTCGCAATGGCCGGTGGTGCCGGTGGCGACGAGCCTGGGGCTGCGCTGGCAGCAGGAGGACTTCAAGAAATATCCCGGCCCGGCCGTGATCGAGTTTCTCGATCCGATCCCTCCGGGGCTGGGCAAGGACGAATTCCTTGAGCGGCTTGGCGGCGCGATCCGTTCGAACACGGATCGGCTGGTGGCCGAAGGGCGTGAGTGGGACGCGGCCAATGCGCTGAAGCGCGAGCCTGATCGGCCGAGCAAGAAGGCAGATCAGGATACGGATGAGGATCGGGCGGCGCGGGAGAAGGCGAAGACCTAGTCTGTAGTTATCTGCATTGAGTCCAGAAACCGCCCTGCTACCAGCAGAAATTCGGGCGTGGCATCCGGGATCGCCAGACAGTCTGTTTGAACAGCATGTGCCTGGGTACCTTTGAACACGTTGAACTGCATCATCTCGAAGTGGATACCATCGTACTTTCTGCCTGCACGGCTGATCGCCACGCCGCTTTTTTCCTCGAACCGCCTGTACGTGTAAGTCTCCCCGTCGGTGGGTGGGGTTTCGTGATAGTGCCGCGAGAAAACGCCATTCACTGTCGACTGATTGTGGAATTCGGGCGGCAGAGGCGGAAGCGCCATCACTCTGACGCTGCACCTTATGTCGGTGTCTCCCTCATGAACGGGCTCAATCAGGATGTCGTAGTCCGGGTCATTTTTTTGCAGCCAGTTCTCCGGCATCTGGAACGTAACCAGCCCACCGAGAATACCAAGGCGCGCAGGCTCTCCGTTGGCCGCTTGTGCGAAGAGAGCGGCACCGAAGGCCATGCCAAGGAAGATTGTAGCCCGCACGGCGTATCCTTCTGAATTGTGCCGGTCGACTGGTGGGGATCTTTTCCCATAGCTAAGCCCCTCGGACAATGTCATTGCTGCGGACGTTGCAGAGATGGATATCCTATGCCCCGCAAGCCTTCGCGTGATGTTGAAAAGAGCTACACGCGCGCCCAGTTCGTAGCGAAGCTGCGGCGGTTCGCGGACAGTGTGGAGCAGGGCGAGGCGTTCGTGATCCAGATCGCGGGCGAGCGCATCCACGTTCCGGCGCGCGCCGTATTCAATATCGAGCACGAGCGCGGCGCCGAAGGCGAAGAGATCGAGTTCCAGATGAAGTGGAAGGCGGAGTGATGACGACTGCGTATGATTTCGAGTTCACCGCCATTGATGGATCGCCGCTGCCGCTGAAGAAGTTCGAAGGGCAGGCGCTGCTTGTCGTGAACGTTGCATCCAAGTGCGGGTTCACGCCGCAATATACGGGGCTGCAGAAGATACATGCCGCGTATCATGATCGTGGCTTCAACGTTATCGGCGTGCCGTGCAACCAGTTCCTCTGGCAGGAGCCGGCGAAGGAAACGGAGATCGCGGCGTTCTGCGCCGTGACGTATGCGGTGACATTCCCGATGACGGAGAAGACCTCCGTGAAAGGCGGGCACGCGCATCCGTTCTACAAGTGGATGCGTGAGCGGCTGGGGCGCGCGGCGCATCCGGCTTGGAATTTCCACAAGCTGCTGGTCAACAAGGCGGGCGAGCCGGTGGGGGCTTTCAAGTCGAAAGTGGAGCCCGAAAGCCGGGAGATGCGGGCGGCGATAGAGGCTGCCCTACAGTAAAGTGCAGATTGCACCCCGTCGTTGCGTAAACTCAACAATCGCCTGTCGCGGGTGTTTCTGGATGAGGTTTGCCGCCCAAAGTCTTCTGGTAAATGCGGTTTTTGGGAAATGGCGCGCCGGCAGCACAAATATTGACCCCTTAACGGATTGGGGCGCCAAAAAGGCAGGCAGATGTGTGACTCTTCTGCGACAGACGAATCTGTCCGCACACTGATAGATGGGCGCCGCGGGCAATCCGCCCGTTCCTATCGACAGGATAAAAACGTGAAAAAATATGTCGTAACCGCCTCCCTTCTGGCGGGTCTCTCCATGGTCTCGGGCGCTGCTTTCGCTCAAACGTCGGGCAGCGTTGGCGTCAACGCCACCAAAATCGACACCGATTTCGGCGACGCGGACTCCTACGGCGTTGACGGCGAAGTCGTCATCCCGACCGGCGGTTCGTGGTCGGCGATCCTCGAAGCCGCTTTCAGCGACTCCGACGACACCGATGGCGCTCTCTCGGGCCAAGCCCACCTCATCAACAACGGCGCGAACAACGCCTGGGGTGGTTTCGTTGGTGCGACTGATTCCGACGACAGCACGTCCTTCGTGGTTGGCGGCGAATACGCTCAGTTCTTTGACGCGTCGACGCTTGCCTTCAACGTGAACTACGCCACGAACGACGACAGCGATGTCGACGCTTACGGCCTCAACGGCGCGTATCGCATCTTCGCGTCGGACAACCTCCGCTTCGACCTCGGCGCCAGCATTGCTCGCGCTGAATCGGGCGGCAACGACGCCGACATCTACACGCTCGGCGCCGGCGTTGAATATCGCTTCGACAACTCGCCGTTCTCGATTGGCGCTGCCTACACCCGCGCCGATGGCGACTTCGCTGAAGCCGACATCTTCGGCATCACGGCTCGCTGGAACTTCGGCGACGAGACCCTCAAGCAAGCTGACCGTAAAGGCGCGACCTTCACGGGCCTCGGCAGCGCGCTGCAGGGCTTCTAACTGATCCTATGAAGGCATCCGCCGCTTGCGGCGGATACCGACGAACGACGATAGGGGCGGTCCTTCGGGGCCGCCCTTTTTGTTTGCGCGCGGCACGCGAAATCGCTTCCCACCGATAGGGATAGAGGCTGGCAGCGGTGTGACTCTGCTGTGACAGTAAATCTGTCCGGAGGCTGATAGATCAGCGCCGCGAGCAATCCGCCCGCTCCTATCGACAGGACAAGAACGTGAAAAATTATGTCGTGACCGCCTCCCTCCTGGCGGGTCTCTCCATGGTCTCCGGCGCTGCCTTCGCTCAGACGAGCGGAACGATCGGCGCCAACATCGCGCACGTAGATCCCGACAACGGCGACAACTCGCAGACCTATGGCATCAATGGCGGCGCCGCCATTTCGCTGGGCGGCAATCTCGCTGTTCTCGTGGAAGGCTCCTACAGCACGAATGACGATGCTGACGTTGATACGCTGTCCGGCGCTGCGCACCTGATCTCGCGCGACGCCAGCCAGGCCTTCGGCGGTTTCGCCGGCCTCGCCAACGTTGATGGCGGCGGCGCTGACGCTGACGTCTGGACGATCGGCGGCGAATACGCGAAGTTCTTCGAAACCTCGACGCTGGCGTTCACCGCCTCCTACGCGTCTGCGGACGACGTTGATGTTGACGCCTGGGGCCTGCAAGGCGAATACCGCCTGTTCCTGGACGACAACACGCGCTTCGACATCGGCCTCGGCTGGGCGAACATCGACACCGGCTTCGGCGAAGGCGATGGCTTCCGGATCGGCTCGGGCGTTGAATACCGCTTCGAAGGTTCGCCGATCAGCATCGGCGGCAACGTCTCTTACGTTGAAGTTGCTGACGCGGACGCCGTCATGGTTGTCGGCGGCACGCTGCGCTTCGACTTCGGCAACGACTCGCTGAAAGCGCGCGACCGCACCGGCAACACGTTCGGTTCGGTGAACGGCCTGCTGTCGTTCCTCAACTAGTCTGGCTAATACGTCTGTCCTTCGGGGCAGCGTGAAGTTTGCGGGGCGGCTCTCACGAGCCGCCCCGTTTGCTTTTCGGCAGGCATTCGGCGCTTGCGACGATGCTGGGACGAGGGCCTACTGGCGACGGGATCGTGCGGTGGAGAGACGGATGTTCGCGAAGGTTCTGACGATTGCGGTAGTTGCCTGCTGTCTGGGCGGCGCAGCGCTGGCGCAGAAGCTGACCGTGGCAAGCGACGCACCCGTGACGCTGCCGGGCGCGCAACAGCTGATCGTGCATTCGCCGTCGCTGAACCGTGACTTCCAGATCAGGATCTCGCCGCCGGCGGGTGCCCCCATGAAGCCGGGCGAGAAAGCCGCGGCGGTCTATGTGTTCGACGGCAACATGTATTTCGGGATGGCGAGCGACACGCTGAGGCTGATGGCTCTGGAGCCGGGTACGTGGCCAGCCTATGTGATCGCGGTGGGCTATGACACGTCGAAGCCGGTCGATGTGATGGCGCAGCGCGCGGAAGATTTTCTGTACTCGCCCGTGAAAGGCGATGCGCCGGGCGAATCCCAAGGCGGCGGCGGTGAGGCGTTCGCCAGGTTCGTGGTGGAAGAGCTGAAGCCATATATCGAGGCGACGTTGCCGGTTGATCCGCAGCGCTCTTTCGCTACCGGGCATTCGTATGGCGGGTTGTTCCTGTCGAGTCTGATCGCACGCAAGCCCGACGCGTTTGCGGGCTACGTTATCGGCAGCCCATCAGTGTGGGCGAATGCGACGCTGGTGGAGTCAGTTGCGAAGGTCAAAGGTGGGGGGCGGCCGATCTATGTCTCGGTCGGAGAGAAAGAGGTTTTCAACACCATCAATATGGTGACCGATGCGGACAGGCTTCAGGTTGCGCTGGCGGGAGCCGGGTTTGCGGTCACGCACCGGGTGCATGCGGAGCAGACCCATGTGATGGAGCCGAACATCATGTTTGCAGAAGGTCTGCGCCTGGTTCTGGCGAATCCGAAGGCGAACTGAGCCTAGACGTCCGGGCTCTCGCGGGGGCCGTCCTTGGCATGCATCCAGCGGAGCAGGGGCCGGAGCGGCAGCACCCAGGCCAAACCGACGATGGGGAAATACAGGACTTTCCAGGCCCAGTGCTCGGACGCGATGCGATCGCCCACGACCGCGGCTACGGCGACGTAGGCGAGCATCCACGCAACCATGACAATCGATCCGATGGCTTTGCGCATGGTTGGCTCCTTGGGGGCCTCCAGATGCGGCTTTCCGGCCGCTGGCCTTCCGTTGTCACAGGTAGGATAACGGCGCAATGAGCGAGGCTGTCGCTGCCAGTTTGTCGTTGAATTCCATGGCTCCAACCAAGGGTGTTGGGCTTGTGCGGGCATGGCTGCTCGTGATCGCCGGGCTGGTCTATGCGATGATCCTGGTCGGCGGCGCGACGCGCCTGACCGACAGCGGCCTGTCGATCACGGAATGGAAGCCTCTTCTGGGTGCGTTTCCGCCGATGAATGACGCCGAGTGGGCGGATGCCTTCTCCAAGTATCAGTCGATGACGGCGCAATACCATCTGCTCAACCCGAACATGGATATGGCCGGGTTCCAGGGGATCTACTGGTGGGAGTGGGGACATCGCGAACTTGGCCGCGTGATCGGCGTCGCGTTTGCGCTGCCGCTGATCTTCTTCTGGGTGACAGGGCGCACGACGAAGAAGTTGCTGCCGCACCTGCTGGTCCTGTTCGCGCTGGGCGGTCTGCAGGGGTTGATCGGTTGGTGGATGGTCTCGTCGGGGGTGAACTCCGAGCTGACGTCCGTTGCGCCTTACAGGCTGATGACGCACTTCGGATTGGCGCTGCTGATCATCTGCTATTGCTTCTGGCTATGGATGGAGTTGGGCGCGGAGAAGCGCGAGACGCCGCACGAGGCATTCGGCTGGGCGACGACGCTGATCTGGATTTCGGGATTGCAGATGGCGCTCGGCGCGCTCGTGGCCGGTCTCGACGCGGGCAGGGGTTATACCGACTGGCCGCTCATGTCGGGTCATGTTGCTCCGCCCGAGATGTGGTCGATGAGCCCGTTCTGGCTGAATTTCGCTGAGAACCCGGCGACGGCGCAGTTCTTCCACCGGCTGGTTGCGTATCTGTTGCTTGGGCTCGCGCTGTGGACGGCGTGGAAGTTCAGGGCGCAGCACTGGTCGCTGTTCAGGCTGTTCGCGGGGCTGGTGAGCGCGCAGGCTGTGCTGGGCGTCGTAACGCTGGTGAATGCCGCGCCGCTGGACCTGTCGCTGACGCACCAGGCATTGGGCGTGGTCGTGCTGATGGCGGCGACGCGTCTGATGTGGACGGCGAGGCCGAAGTCGGCCCAACTTTAATCCGCGCAGGTGGACTGGACGGCGGCAGAGGTCGACACCACTCTCTCTTGCTATGAGCGACGAGAAAACCGCGAAACCCATCCCGACATTGTCCGAGTGGGCCGGAGGTCCGCAGGCTTTTGAGCGCCTGACGGAGAAGTTCTATTCTCGGGTGCCGAATGATCCGGTGTTGGCTCCCGTTTTTGCGGGGATGGATCCTCATCACGCCGTGCATGTGGCGCATTTCGTCAGCGAGGTTTTTGGTGGGCCGCGCGCTTACACCGCTGATGGGGGATCACATGCTCACATGATCAGCCGACATCTAGGCCGTCACCTCACGCACGAACAGCGCAAGCGCTGGATCGAGCTTATGCTGCAGACGGCCGACGAAGTGGGACTTCCAGACGATCCGGAGTTTCGCGCGGCTTTCGTCGGTTATCTCGAATGGGGTACGCGTCTGGCTGTGTTGAACTCGCAGAATGGAGTGACCGCGCCTGCCGACGATCCGCCCATGCCAACATGGGGATGGGGTCCACCGGGCGGGCCGTGGCAAGGATAGGGACGCCGCGACGCGCCAATAATTACGGTGTGCGCGGCGCTGCTGCCGGCGCTGGCGGCGGCACTGTTGCGTCGGTGGACGGACGCTGGTGACGCGGCAGCTTGCCGGGGTGGTTGGCCGCCATCATCGCAAAGCTCGCCATGATAACCGAGTTGCGGCGCATGTCCTCCGGCTGCAACGCTTCGAAGAAATCGAGATTGGTGTGGTGGGTCTTCGGCTCGTATTCCAGCGGGTCCTGGATGAACTGGAAGCCGGGCAGGCCGGCATTATGGAACGAGACGTGGTCGGTCGAGCCAGTTGAGCGTGAAGAGACGTGCGTGACGCCCAGATCACGTACGGGGCCGATCCAGTCGCGGAAGATCGGCACGATCGCGTTATTGCCCTGCGAGTAGATGCCGCGGATGGAGCCGGCGCCATTGTCGAGGTTGAAGTAGGCCTGGAAGCGCGAGTGATCGCGCGTCATCGGCATGACATTGCCGCGCACATTGCCGGCGACAGGCACGCCGCGCACGCCGCCAAAATGCTTGGCGACGTAAAGGCGCGATCCGATCAGGCCTTGTTCCTCGCCATTCCACAGGCAGATGCGCACGGTGCGCTTCAGCGGAACCTTGGTCGATTGCAGCAGGCGCATGGCCTCAAGTGCGATTGAGCATGCGCCGCCATTGTCGGTCGCGCCGGTGGCGCCGTGCCAGCTATCGAAGTGGCCGCCGATGATGACGACTTCGTTTGGCTGTTCCGAGCCGCGGATTTCGCCGACTACGTTGAACATCTCCGGGTTGTCGTACCACTCGTTGCGGATGTCGGCTTCCACCGTGACAGGCTGTCCCTGCTGAACCGAGCGGGCGATGCGGCCATAGTGTTCGGCCTCGATCGCGATGCGCGGGAGCTGAGCTTCGGGCAGGTCGGTGCGCGAGCCGCCCTGGATATTGACGACGCCATGGCCCTTGTTGGTGGAGAAGATGCCGAGCGCCCCTTCCTGGAAGAACCACGTGTTGCGGTTGAATGCGCCCGGCGCCGGAGGCGTGAAGGGCGGCGGACCCGGAGGGGCGGGAGGCGTGCCGTTCTCCGGCGGACGCGCCGGAATTTCCAGCGCGTCGAGTTGTTCGTTCGTGTAGCGCTTGGCGACCGCGTCCCATTGTGCGCGCATCACGGTCGGCGCCTGGCCGAGGATCCATTTGCCGCGCAGCTTGCCGGCATATTTTTCTTTCAGGACTTTTTCGTCCGTCTCGATGACGAGAATGCACTCGCCGGCGACGAGGCCTTTCGTGCCGGGCGTCCATGAAACGGACATGCCGGAAATCGGGAAAGCGTTGGGCGTGGTGGCGGCGAGGTAGAATTTCGTGTTGGCCCAGCCGCGCGGGAAACCGTTGTTCGTGCCGGTGGGATCGCTGAGCCATGGCTCGAGCGCGGCGCCGGTCAGGCCGTAGCTCTTCATTTTCTCCACCACCCATTCGCCGGACTTGCGGATGCCGGGCGAGCCGGAGAGGCGCGGGCCCAGCACGTCCATCATGTAGCTGGCCGTGCTCATGACCTGCGATGTGCTTTCGTTGAGACCTGCGCGAAGGGCGGCGAGGGCGTCATAGTTCAACGCGGCTTCCGCGCTTGCCCGGCCGGCGAAAAGGGCCGGAGCAAGGGCCGAGGCGGTGGCGGCGGTGAGGAAAGAGCGGCGGTTCATGAAGTCTCCCCGGAAACGGTCAGGTCTGAATCTGTCTGGCGTGAACTATAAGGAGAGCTTGCCTGACGTCGATTGGACTCATCCCGGCGGGCGAAGGATGGCAAAGCCTGCCGCTACCGGGCGCGGTCGTGCTAGGGATGAGGCATGAATGATCTGATTGTCATCGCCTTCGGGGTCATCCTGCTGCTGGCCGTGCTGCCGATGTTCCTGATGAGTCGCGCCTTCAAGGGCGCCGGGAAGCGGGAGGCGGATCGCGGAGACGCTTCAACGGCGATTGGCGCCGACAACCGTGACATGTGGGATAAATCCGCGGTCCGCCCCGACGATTCCGGCGGTGATGGGGGCGGAGACGGCGGCGATGGCGGGGGCGGGGGCGATTAGGAGCCTGCGCTGAGGGGCCCTCCAAGGCGTTCCCTCGATGGAGTAAGACAAAAATACCCTTATAAATCAGTTGAATGGGCGAAATCTGCGGGAGGGGCTGTCCTGCCGGGATGAAAGGCGAGGGATCGCCAGATACAGTCCGCAGGCGCTGTTGACACGGGCCGGGTCGCCCTGTAGCTGCACCGTTCGAATTTCAGTACTAAAACCTTGTCTGAGAAAGGCTCCGTGCGGGAGCATGCAAACCGTTTCTGTAAAACCGGCCGATGCCGTGAATAACTGGGTTGTCATCGACGCCGAAGGCGTCGTTGTCGGCCGTCTGGCTTCGTACATTGCGCTCCGCCTGCGCGGCAAACATCGCGCGGATTACACCCCGCACGTTGATCTCGGCGACCACATCGTCGTCATCAACGCCGACAAGGTCGCGATGACCGGCCGCAAGCTGGTTCGCAAGAAGTACCACCGCCACACGGGTCACCCGGGCGGCATCAAGACCACGACGCCGGAGAAGATCCTGGCTTCGAAATTCCCGGAGCGCGTGCTTGAGCTCGCCGTGAAACGCATGATGCCGGGCGAAAGCCCCCTCGCGCGCAAGCAGTTCTCGAAGCTCCGCGTGTACGCTGGTGTCGATCACCCGCACACCGCCCAGAACCCCGAGAAGGTCGACTTCAAGTCGAAGAACTCCAAGAACGCGAAAGTCGCCTGATCATGGCCGAAGCCGTCGAATCCCTGAGCTCGATCAAGGACCTCAACGTCAAAGCCGCCGCCGCGCAAGCGCCGGCGACCGCGAAGATCGACAAGCTCGGCCGCGCCTATGGCACCGGCCGCCGCAAGACCGCCACCGCCCGCGTGTGGGTGAAGCGCGGCACCGGCAAGATCATCATCAATGGCAAGGACCAGACGGAATACTTCGCCCGTCCCGTGCTCCGCCTCATGATCAAACAGCCGCTCGAAGCCGCCAAGCGTGAGACCGAGATCGACGTGATCGCCACCGTCGCTGGTTCGGGCCTTACCGGCCAGGCTGGCGCCGTTCGTCACGGCATTGCTCGCGCGCTCGTCAACTTCGAGCCGGAACTGCGCATCGCGATGCGCCCCAACAAACTGCTGACCCGCGACCCGCGTGCAGTCGAGCGGAAGAAGTACGGCAAGGCCAAAGCCCGCCGGTCCTTCCAGTTCTCGAAGCGCTAGTCCGCTCGATATCTGTCTTTCGAGAGGCGCTTCGGGAAACCGGAGCGCCTTTTGTTTTTAGGGCTTTGCATGGCCTTGAACATCATCATCTTGGAACCCGGTCGCGATAGGACTTAACGCAGTCAGGCTTCCACTCCCCTCTACTCGATCGCAAACACGCAGCGGATGACAGCGATGACTTCCAAGGTCTTCATCGACGGCGAAGCTGGCACGACGGGGCTGCAGATCCGTCAGCGCCTGGCGGGACGCCGCGATATCCAGGTGATCTCGATCGATCCGGAGCGGCGCAAGGATCCCGGCGCGCGCGCCGAGATGCTCAACGCTGCTGACGCTGTGATTCTCTGCCTGCCTGATGATGCGGCGAAGGAAGCGGTGAAGCTCGTCGTCAACGACCGCACCGTGATCATTGATGCGTCGACGGCATTCCGCGTCGATCCGGCGTGGGTCTATGGCTTTCCCGAAATGGTCGATGGCCATCGCGTGCTTATCCAGCGCTCGAAGCGCATCTCCAATCCCGGCTGTTACCCCACCGGCTTCATCGGCATCACAGCGCCACTCGTGCGTGCGGGCCTGATCCCGGCAGAGACGCCGATCACCGTGAATGCGGTGTCGGGCTATACGGGCGGCGGCAAGGGGCTGATCGAAGAGTTCCAGGCGCAGCCGAGCGAGATCACGAACGATGCATTCCGTGCTTACGGCCTGACGCTCGCGCACAAGCATGTGCCGGAGATGACGAAGTACTCCGGGCTTGTCCGTCCGCCTGTCTTCGCGCCTGCCGTGGGCCGCTATGCGCAAGGCATGCTGGTGGAGGTGCCGCTGCAACTGTGGGCTCTGCCTGCTTCTCCGACGCCCACGCAGCTGCGTGAGGCGCTGGCCGACTTCTATCAGGGCGAGCGGTTCGTCAGCGTGGCCAGTGAGGCGGAGACGGCGGGCTTGCAGAAGCAACGCGCCGGGGCTGGTGGCTATGTTGATGCGCTTGATCCCGAGGCGCTGAACAACACCAACAACATGAAGCTCTATGTCTTCGGCAATGAAGCGACGCAGCAGGCAAGGCTGGTGGCCTTGCTCGACAATCTCGGCAAGGGCGCGTCAGGCGCTGCGGTGCAGAACCTGAATATCGCACTGGGACTGGATGAGGGCTCGGGACTTTAGTTTCGTGCGATTGCCGTCACCGAAGCGAGGCTGCTATCCAGAAGTCTCGCATTAAAAGGGGAATGGATGTTTTTCAGGGCATTGGCGAGCTGGCGGGCCGCGCGTCAGAGCATGATAAACGCCGAGACTCGGCTGACACGCCTCGTGGAACTCGCCGAGGCCGCTGCCGAGCGGCAGGCAGCTGCCCAGAACCGAATGGATCTGCAGATTCATTTTTTGCAGCAGATGGAGCTGTATGTTGCGCGTCTGGAGTATCAGGCCGCGCTGTCAAATCCCCGCTATGCGTCACCCCTGCGGCTTGAACGGTTTGGCCGTAAGCAATCGTCCCAGAATGACGAAGACGGAATCATAGCTGAGATTTTCCGTCGGATCGGGACAACATCCAAAGTGTTCGTCGAAATTGCCGCCGGCAATGGCAAGGAGAACTGCACTGCCTTGTTGCTAAGTCAGGGATGGCGAGGCCTCTGGGTCGAATGCGACGAAGGAAATGTTGCATCCATAAAATCCAGATGGGTCGATGAAGTAGAAAGTGGTCGACTGAAGCTTGTCGATACGATCATCGGTCTGCACAATTTGAACGAGGTGATCGCTTCCGGCGGCTATGCTGAAGGTATCGACCTTCTTGTCATGGACATCGACAGCAACGAGTATCATTTGCTCGAGGCGATGGAGGCGCAGCCTCGCGTAATCTGCGTTGAATATTTCGGCGGCTATGCTCCGCCATTGAAATGGGTGATGCCCTATCAAGCTGAGCCAGCTCCGTTCGACTTCTCACGCGTTACAGGAGCATCGCTGCAGGCTTACGAAGAGATGTTGGCTTCGCGAGGCTATTCACTTGTCGGCACAAGCGTTGCCGGCGTGAATGCGTTCTTTGTCCGGAGCGATCTGGTGGAAGGCAAGTTTGAAGCGCCTTTCACGGCCTACAATCACTACAATCCTTCGCGGTACTGGTATCAGACAGCTGCCCACATTTCGGCATGGAACGGTCCCGCCGACGGTAAGCCCCCGAAGGAATAGGAATTAGGCGGCCGGCGCGATCTCGGTCTTTTCCCGAACCATGTCGAGGGCGTCGAGCTTGTCGAGCAGGTATTCGAGGTCGGCGCGCGGAATGGCCTGGAACTGCGTCAGGACGCGTTCGACCATGCGCTGGCGGAAGCGTTCCCTGTCGTTCGGTCCGCCATCCATCTCGGTCTTGTGGTAGATATCGACCGCCAGGCGGAACGCAGTGAACATGCCGGACGGCAGGCCGGCGCGTTCGAAGATGGTCTTGAGCCCAAGTGTTCCGGCGTCGTGGATCATCAGCCACGCCTTGGAGCGCGGGATGCCGCCGAGTTCGGCGAGCGCATGTTCAACGAAGCCGATATGGCCAAGGCACAGCGCGCGCATGATCAGCGACGGCGTCAGCCGGCCATTCAGGTGGAGTTGTTGAACGAACCTCGCAGGGTCGGACGAGAGTCCGGCCTGTTCGACGAGGTCGAGTGTGGCGCGCTCGCGGGCGCCCGAGGCGATCTCTATGGCCAGCTGCGGCGGCAGCTCGTGCTTGTTGACCAGACGGTCGAACAGTTCGCCCGTCACCATCGAGACAAGTTTCTCGGTGACGTGCAGCGGCAATGCATTGCGCGAGATCAGCGCGCCCTTGATGTCATCATCGTTGGCGAAGCGCTTCAGCATGCCGGCATAGGCGTCATCCGAGAACGCCGCGCCTTCATTGAGCGTGCAGGCTTCCACGGCGGGCTTCACGCCATAGAGCGTGATGACTTCGGTAAGGCCTTCGCCGAGCGATGGGCGTTGCGCGATGGCCACCTGTTTTTCCGGCGAACCGGCGAGGACGATCTCGACGAGGTCTTCGTCCGTGATGACCGGCGAGTTCTTGAGCACCGGTACCGCGATCGCATCGACGTCCTTGGCGAGCTTCAGCGCGATGTCGCGTGGCAGCTTGGGCGAGTTGCGCAGCGTGACGGCAAGCGCGCGGCGCACCAGCGCTGCGGTGTCGTTGCACATGAGGTCCAGAATCTGGCGCGCCGACTCCTGGTCCTCTCCGGAGAGTTCCATCGCATCGATGCGTTTGCAGATCTTGTGAGCCGCATTTGCGCGTGCTTCAGGGCTGTCGCCCCGCACCAGGCGGCGTATGTCGTCCTGCGTGAGGGACGTGCGCATGGTCGCGATCGTCATTCTTCCAGCCTTCCGGCTTGAACTAGCTTGAAAAATGACAATTGCTGGCCCGGGTTAATGGATATTTACGGGGCGCACGAAAGTTGCGCTATTAGCAAGTAAAAACGGGGAGTTCCGGATGCTGCTCAAGGGCGTGAAAGTCATTGAACACGCTACGTATTATGCAGCGCCGGGGGCCGGAGGCATCCTTTCTGACTGGGGAGCTGAGGTCATAAAGATCGAGCCGCCCGGGGGAGATCCCGTCAGGACGAACTTCCCGACCAAAGGCGCCAGGAACGAGCACCTGACGGACAATCCTGCTTTCGATGGGGATAACCGGGGAAAAAAGTCGATCGTGGTCGATACGCGAACCGAAGACGGGCGCGAGATCGTACGCAAGCTTGCCGACACGGCGGATGTATTTCTGACGAACGTTCGGCCGGGCGGGATCGAGCGATCAGGGCTCGGCTATGACATTCTGTCGAAGCGGAACCCGAAGCTCGTCTATTGTGCCCTGACCGGCTACGGGCTCGACGGGCCGGATGCGAATGCTCCGGGTTTCGACGTGGCGAGCTTCTGGTCCCGTTCCGGCCTCGCGCGTCTGACCGCGCCCAAAGGGTCGGAGCTGTTTCCGATTCGCACGGCGGCGGGCGACCACACCACGAGCATTGCGGCGGTTGCGGCAATCAACGCCGCGCTGATCCAGGCGCTGAAGACGGGCAAGGGGCAGCTGGTTGACGTCAGCCTGCTGCGCACGGGGCTCTATACGATCCACACGGACCTTGCGATCCAGCTGTTCTTCGGCCGGAACGCGTCCACGCGCCCGCGTGCTGAGGCGTACAACCCGCTGACCAATTTCTTCCGCACCAAGGATGATGCGTGGATCTGCATCGTCGCACGGGCCGGCAAGTCGGACCTGCCGCGCATGGCGCGTGCTTTCGAGCTGCCAGGCATCGAAGACGATTCCCGTTTCCAGGATGGCAAGTCGCGGCGCGATCACGCGGTCGAGATCACGGCCATGTTCGACGCAGCCTTTGCGAAGTTCACCAAGGAAGAGATGGCGGCTCGCCTGACTGCCGAGGAGATTGCGTGGGCGCCTGCCCAAACGCTGGCCGACGTGGCGGTCGACCCGCAGGTCCATGCCGTTGGCGGGATTGTGGACATGCCGGGCAAGGATGGCGTCGGTACGTTCAAGTCGCCGGGCGGCCCCGCCCGATTCCATGGCGTGGATGACGGCCCGAAGGGCCCGGGTCCCAAGCTTGGGGAACACACGCGCGAAATCCTGAAATCGATCGGCTATTCGGATGTGGACGTCGAAGCGATGTACGCAGGAAAATCGGTTGCCTAGCGACGGTCGCGCTTTCTTGACGCCAAACGCTTCAGATTTATCTCGCTGTCGGTTGGGGGGTGGCGGAGCTTTGTATGGTTGGTGAGATGTCAGGAGCATCGAAGGACGGCTATCTGTTCCCGGTCGGCGGCGGCGAGTGCGGCCGACTGATCCGGGAATTCGACTGGTCGTCGACCGATCTCGGGCCAATCGCCGGCTGGCCGGGATGGGTTCGCACGTCGGTCGATATCTGCCTCCAGGCGCCGATTCCGATCGTGATGCTGTTCGGGCCGGATGGCTTCCTGATCTACAATGACGCCTACGCGGCCTTTGCCGGGCAACGCCACCCGCAGCTTCTCGGAATGAAGGTGCTCGAAGGCTGGCCCGAGGCGGCGGACCTGAACCGGCAAGTGCTGGATACCTGCTACATCAAAGGCGGCACGCTTTCGCTGAAAGAGCAGCCGCTGATCCTGTTCCGCTACAATAACGCGGCCGACCAGCTATGGCTCGATCTCGACTACTCGCCGATCCTGAATGACGAAGGCAAGCCGGGCGGTGTGTTCGCGATCGTGGTGGAGACCACCGAGAAGGTGAACATCCAGCGCACGCTGGACGCCGAGCGCATCGCCGTGATGGAAGCGAACAAGCGCCTGTCAGCGGAATCGACATTCCTGCGCGACCTGTTCGAGCAGGCGCCGAGCTTCATGGCGATCATGTCGGGCCCCGCCCACGTGTTCGTGCTTGCCAATAAATCCTATCAGCAGCTCATCGGCGGCAGGAATGTCGTCGGCATGACGATCCGCGACGCACTGCCGGAAGTTGTCGACCAGGGCTTTGTCGAACTGCTTGATCGCGTCTTTAGCACGGGCGAGCCATATATCGGCGCAGGGTCCCGCATCATGCTGGATCAGACGGTCGGTGGAACGTCAGGCGAGCGTTATCTCGATTTCATCTATCAGCCGATCCGCAATTCCGATGGCCAGGTCAGCGGCATCTTCGTCGAGGGCCAGGACGTCACAGAGCGCACGCGCGGCGAGCAGCATCTGCGGCTTGTCGTCAACGAGTTGAACCATCGCGTGAAGAACACGCTTGCCATGATCCAGGCCGTCGCGGCCCAGACCTTCCGCAATGCGGGCGATCTTCCTCAGGCGCAGGCTGCCTTCTCATCGCGGATCATGGCGCTTGCCCGCGCGAACGACCTGCTGACCGGCGAGAACTGGGAGGGCGCTTCGCTGTCAGACATTGTCGCCGGCGTCTCGGTGGCGCATGCCGGCAACCAGCCAGACAGGTTCACGGCGAAGGGGCCGGTTGTGCGCCTGTCGCCCAAGGCGGCGCTCTCGCTGTCGATGGCCATGCACGAACTCGCTACAAATGCGGTGAAGTATGGCGCTCTCTCGCAGGATGCCGGCCATGTTGATGTTTCGTGGAGCCTCAACGATGGCCGCATGCGTATCGAGTGGCGGGAAAGCGGCGGGCCTCCGGTCAGGCTGCCGGAGAAACGCGGCTTTGGTTCGCGGCTGGTCGAGCGCGGCCTCGCGGGCGAAATGGGCGGAACGGCTCAGATCGACTTCGAGCCGGATGGCATTGTCTGCGTTATCGATGCGCCCATCGACATCTATGATGGAGCCGCCTAATGGCCCGAGCCCTGCGCGTGCTTGTCGTGGAAGACGAGATGATGATCGCCCTGATGCTGGAAGACATTCTGGCTGACCTCGGTCACGAGGTTGCCGGGGTTGCGATGCGTCTGCCGCAGGCAATTGAACTCGCGAAGGGCGTGGAGGCCGACATTGCCATTCTCGACATCAATCTCGACGGTCGCAAATCCTTCCCGGCGGCGGAAGTGCTGCGCGAACGTGGCGTGAAGCTGATCTTCGCGTCGGGCTATGGCTCGCCCGGCCTGGAAGCGCCGTTTCTGGAAGAGGTCATCCTCAAGAAGCCATTCGAGGCCAGCGATATCCGCTCGGCCCTGCAGCGCGTGGCTGCTTAGAGCCTCAGGCCTTCTTGTCTTCCTGCAACCCGAACAGCGCGGTCATCAGGCTGCTGTTCAGCGCCGCTGTTCCCAGCTGCGCCTGCAGCAGTACGGCGCTATCGATGGTCATCGGCGGCGGAACGAAAGCGGCGGTCACGCGCCCGGCGTCGGCAAGCGCCACATCGACGCCTGTCAGTTTCGAGTACAGCTGCGATGGCGTCAGCTTCGCGCCATCAGCGCTACGGAACACATTGGCGTTCGCAAGCGCGGCGCGGGGGAACATATCGGCGGCGACGCCCGGAGCATTGTTGCGCGCCGCCGTGATGAGGCGTGCGGCATCGCTCGGCCCCATGAAGTGCGCGGCATAGAGTTCAGCCGACGTTGCTTCCCGCCCAAGCTTCTTCGCGAGTATCTTGCCGTTTTCTCCCGCCAGCTCTCCCGCCATCGTGGCCGAGAGGCTTGCATCCTTGCGCAGGTCCAGCAGTTGTTCGCGCGTGAGGCCTTCGGCTTTGACGCCATGCTTCGCGCCGTAGCGCTCGACCATGTTGAGCCAGGTCTCGCTGGTGAACTGGAAGAGGCCGGTCGCGGAGGAGGTGGAGGCTTTCGCGGAAGGATCGAAATTGCTTTCGCGTTGCGCGGTCTTCACGAGGTAATCGAAATCGACCCCTGTCTTGCTCGACGCGGCGCGAAGCGCAGTCATGACCTGCGCGCGCTGTAGGGCTTTAGGGGAGGCGCCGATGGAATCGGTCACGAGCCAGGGTCCTTGTTCAGGGCCCTAGCTCGCGTGTGTATGGTTAGCGAGAGGTTAATTCCCGCTGTGGCCGATTGTGGATCAACCGTCCGTTCTGGGAGCGGTGGCGAAGTGTACGCCGAGTTCCGCCAGCTTTTCGGTATCGCGCCAGCGGACATTTTCCGCGATCAGAGCAATGCCTTCAGCCGATGCGACTTCCAGACGGGTCATCGGGATTTCAAGGGCCTGGCAGCGCGACGGGTCAAGACGAACGGCCTCAAAGGTCATGCGGGCGCGGGCGCCCATCGGCGTGTTCCAGGATTTGCGAGCGTCGAGACCAACGCGGAAGCCACGGCGGCGGAACGCATCGACGCGGTCCAGAGCCAGGTCTTCCAGCGCCGAAACCGAAGCATCGCAGAAATCGATACGGATTTCCTGAGGCAGCACGCCAGCGCGGGCGGCACCTGCTTCGGCGGCCATCGGGGCGTCCTTGTCCGACAGGGCGGCCATCGGGGCCGAAACCGAAAGCGGGCGCTGGTCAGCGCCGGTGTCGCGGGCCAGACGGGCTGCGCGCTCGATCAGGTCGCCGAGCCAGGCGGCGGCCGAGGGATGGGCCGCGTCCGACAGGTGGCGGGGCTGGAACGTGTCTTCGAAAGCAATGTCCGCTTCGGTGTGCATGCCGAACGCCGCGCCGTCGGCGAGGCGCACGACCGGGTGGAAGCGCAGCCGGGGCTGACGCACCGTCACCGGGGCGGGCTCGTTTACGACGAGGCGGAGGTGCGAGGCACGCGCTTGGGTCATTGCAGGGTTCCGGCTGAGGTGTTCAGTAGCCCCTGTATGACAGACCGGCCTGAAGGCTGGCCGAAGCTGGACGCTGCAATTTCGAGCAAATCCCGAGACGGCGTTGGCATTCCGTTTTTCATGGTTATGAAGTGGTAAATGACCTCAGCAGCCGATCTTCCCAAGCCTGCGTCCACCGTTGTTCTGGTGCGCGATGCGCCCGGCGGGGCGGGTAATCTGGAAGTCCTGATGGTCCGGCGCAGCGCCGGAATGGCGTTCGGGGCCAGTGCGTGGGTGTTTCCGGGCGGCAAGGTCGCGGCCTCGGATTCCGATCCGGCCTGGGATGAGCTGTCAGACGGAAGCTACGATCATTACGAACGCTCGCTGCGCATCGCGGCGGCGCGCGAGGTGTTCGAGGAGTCCGGTCTGCTGCTGGCGACGCGTGATGGCCGTGAGCTTGATGCAGACGCCAGCGCGAAGTTCGACAGCATGCGCTCGGCGGTTGAGGCGGAGCCGTCGCTTCTGCTGAAGCTGGCGCGCGATGCAGGATTTAGGCTGACGCTTGACCGGTTGATCCCGTTCGCGCACTGGATCACGCCCACGTTCGAGCCGCGCCGCTTCGACACGCACTTTTTCCTCGTTCATGCGCCTGCGGATCAGGTCGTGCGCCATGATGGCCGCGAGGCGGTAGATCATGAATGGGTTGCCCCGCAGGACCTGCTCGACAGGCGCAAGCAGGGCGATGCGAAGCTGATGTTCCCGACCCGACTGAACCTCGAAGTGCTGGCGCGGTCAGCAAATGCATCTGCAGCCGCGGCTGCGGCGCGTGCGAACAAGGTCGTGACGGTGGAGCCACGCGTGGAGGAGCGCGCCGACGGCAAAGTTCTCATAATCCCGGCAGAAGCGGGCTATGGGCTCACGGAAGAGCGCATGAAGGAAGTTATGGGCTAGGCGTCAGCCTTCGGCGGCGCCGCAGCAGCTTCAGCAGCCTGAGTGGCGATGATCTCTTTGGTCTGGGCTTCAAGCTCAGCCACCAGCGCGAGGCCGACGGGATGCTCGGCGCCCTTGATCTTGCCGAGAACGGCAGCCTTCACCGCGTCGACGTGCGCTTTCAGCAGGCGGTCGGGCGCGGTGAGTTCGCCATGCTCGTCACCCGTCAGTTTGCACAGCGTGGCGCAGATACGGCCGACGAGAGGATAGCCGTAGGTCGGTGCGAGGCCCTTGAGGTCGTGGGCGCGGCGATGGAGTTCGTTCTTGGCGGCGGGCGAGCCGGCGGCGGCCTCGAAGGCAGCCCACGCTTCCAGCAGTCGCGCGAGCTCTTCCTTGATCCACTCGGCGAACTGATCTGACATCTTTTCGAGAGCCGCTTCGGCTTTCGCGATGGCGCGCTGATCGAGCGCCGGCATGGCGCCGCCGATCTTCGTCTTCAGCATGTTCGGCGGTGTGATGACCTCGATGGGCTTCTGTCTGGCCATTCCCATCCCCTGTTCGTCGCTGCACGGCGCAGAATGCGCGATTCAAGTGATAGTGCTGGCAGGAAAGTTAACAAACGACTGACCCAACGCCACCCCCTATATTTAGTGGGCGTGGATTCTCAGAAAGTCGCCCGCGCCAGCAAGACCCAGCCCTTCTCGTCAAATTCTCCTGAGATTTCCTCGCGCCAACCGGCGCCCACGCTGAAAACGCCAAAGTCGCGGATAACGCTGGCTTCTGCCTTGGCGGATCGGCTTTCCTCGCCGCGCTCTTCCCAGGCTTTCAGCGTGAGGTTCCAGTCGGGCGCGAATTCGAGGCCGGTCGCGACCTCCACGACATCCCGGTCGCAGTTTCCGCGCGAACGGCGGGCGGCTTCGGTGTTCACGAATCCCTCCCGTCCAAACAGCGAGAAGGACGTGCCCAGCGCCGCCCGCAACTCATAGCCCTCGCCAGTGCATTCTGGCCCGTCCATCGCCTCGCCACCGATGAATGAAGCCTGCACGGCAAAGGCCGCGCGGTCGGTCAATGCGAACGACTTCATGACGCCCAGCCGGAAGCCTGAGCGGTCATCATAGAAATCGGCGATGCGTATTTCGCTCTCGATCTTGGCGTTTACGGCCCATCCGCCGCCCAGCCCGTATTCGGTGAAGTCGTCGGCGCGCCAGGCTTCGCCGAAATCACCGGTCTCTCGCGAAACCGTGGCAAACCATTGCTGCACGCCTTCGGCAATTGCCCACGCGCCGGCTTCAGCCGGCTGCGCCAACGAACCGGCTCCCGCCAGCAGCAGGAAGCCATGCGCCCCCGCGCGTCCCCCAACCATACATCCCCCGATAGTCTTCCTAGCTGTCGTAACCCGGCGACTCGCGATCCAGCTTCCGCAGGCACCCCGGCCACGCCAGCATGGCTCCGATGCCGCTCGCCATCGCCTGTTGTTCCTTGACCGTCTCGATCGCATCCGCCGGAGCAATCCGCATATGCTCGCGGCCTTGCGCCGAGGCCATCACCTGGATCGCGCATGCGCGCTCAAGGTAGAAGATCATCATCCAGCACTGTGCAGCCGTCTCGCCAACCGAGAGCGTGCCGTGGTTCCACAGCATAAGGGCTTTCTTGTCGCCCAGGTCCTGAACAAGCCGCTCACGCTCATCAAGGTCGAGCGCGATGCCTTCATAGTCGTGATAGGCAAGGTTCGGCAGCGCGATCAGCGCATGCTGGCTGATCGGCAGCAGGCCTTCCTTCGTGGAGGCCACCGCGATGCCTGCGTCCGTGTGAACGTGCAGGACGAACTTCGCATCCTCGCGCGCCGCATGGATGGCGGAGTGAATGGTGAAGCCCGCCGGGTTGATCATGTATTCCGTCGGCTCGACGATGTTGCCATCAAGGTCGACCTTCACCAGCGACGAGGCCGTGATCTCGTTGAAGAAGTAGCCATACGGATTGATCAGGAAGTGGTGCTCCGGCCCCGGCACGCGGGCGGAGATGTGGGTGAAGATCATGTCGTCCCACCCGTACAAGGCGACCAGCCGGTAAAGGGCGGCCAGTTCCACGCGAGCTTTCCACTCTTCGGCGCTGCAGCGGCTCTTCACGCTCACGGATTTCAGGTCATCGGCCATGAGAATTCTCCTGTTGCAGCCACTTTATAGCGCCACATCGGCCTTGTCATTCTGTCGTCATTTACAGATTTCAGCATTATAGGTGGGCGCCGCAGCGGGACCCCGAACATGGCCGACCCCAAGATCCACTTTACCGCGTCGGCCAAACCGGAGGCGCGTCAGGCGCTGGAGGCGATGACCCGGCGCTATGGCCAGACCGCCGCCAGCAAGGCCGACGTGATCGTGGCGCTGGGCGGCGATGGCTGGATGCTGGAAACCCTCCGTGGCCGCTATGCCGACAAGTTGCCGGTTTACGGCATGCACCGGGGTACGGTCGGCTTCCTGATGAACGAGTTTGCGGAGAACGATCTTCCCGCGCGCCTCGATGCCGCCGTCCGCGCCGTGATCCATCCGCTCGCCATGACGGCGGTGACGATCAAGGACAAGGTCTCTCACCTTCAGGCCATCAACGAAGTTTCGCTGCTTCGCCAGACGGCGCAGACGGCAAAGCTCCGTATTCTCGTCGACGGGAAAGAGCGCCTTGCCGATCTCGCGGCTGATGGCGTGCTGGTCGCGACGCCAGCAGGCTCAACCGCATACAACCTTTCCGCCCACGGCCCGATCCTGCCGATCGGAGCGAACCTGCTCGCATTGACGCCGATCTCGCCATTCCGTCCACGACGCTGGCGCGGCGCGTTGCTGCGCCATGACGCGCGTGTCGAGATTGAGATACTGGATGCTGACCGCCGCTCCGTATCGGCCTCGGCTGACACGCAGGAAGTGCGCGATGTCGTGCGCGTCGAGATCCGCGAGGATCACGCGAAGTCGCTCACCATGCTGTTCGACGAAGGCCACGCCCTCGACGAACGCATCCTGCGCGAGCAGTTCTCTCTGTAGAGCTTTCGGCTAGTTCTTCCGGCTTTCAATCAGCAGGTAAGCGATCAGCGCGTGGCGCTCCTCGTCCTTCTTGATGCCGTTGAAGAACATGGACGTGCCCGGAACAAACCCTTGCGGGGCCAGCAGCCATTGCTCCAGCAGGTCCGGCGTCCACATCGGATGCTCGAAATTCTTCAGCGCCGGTGAATAGTTGTAGCCTTCGGCCTTGCCTGTCCCGCGCTCGAACACCCCGTGCAGGTTGGGGCCGACGAGGTGGCCCTTGCCCGCCGCCGCATAGTGGCACGATGCGCACTGGCGTCCGAAAATGCCCTTGCCGACGTTCAGGTCGGCTTCGTTGTAGGGCGCGGGCAGCTCCGCCTGCGTCGGAACCGGGGCGGCAGGCGCGGCAGGTTTCGCTGGCGCAGAAGCTTCGCCGCTACAAGCCGAAAGCCCGATTGCGCCCGCAAGGATCGCCGGAATCAGATAACCAAGCCGCATAACGCCTCGCACTGGAACAGGATTAACCGCTTTTGCGGTATCCGGGCTCGCCGATTGCATCGGTTCGCGCCAAATTCTTCAGAACATCTGCCTCCGCAAGGGAATTCCGCAAAATGACGCTGGCCAGCTGGAAAAGTGTCGAAGCCGAAATGGCTCGCATGGCCGGGAAGGACCATCCGGCGCTGCTGGGCCGGGCAAACCCGGAGGCTTTCGTCTGGTCCGCGCCCCATCTCGAGGCCGATGTCATCAAGGCCTACATCGATGAAACCTCGCTCGCCGCCATGCAGGCCGTCGCCGCCGAGCGGGGCCTGAAGGACAAGATCCGCTCGCTGTTCGCGGGCGAGATCGTGAACGTTTCCGAACATCGTCCCGCCCTGCACTGGGCGCTGCGCGGCAATGGCAAGGGCATCCCCGCCGCCGACGCCATGACCCGCGAAGCCGAGAAGGCCGCAGCCTTCGCGACCAAGGCCGCATCCGGCGGGCTCGGCTTCACCGTGAAGACCATCCTCCACATCGGCATTGGCGGGTCAGACCTCGGCCCGCGCCTTATCTGGGATGCGCTGCGCGACTACGCGTCCAACGGTCCGCAGATCCGCTTCGTTGCCAACGTCGATCCCGAAGACTTCGCCGAACAGACTGCGGGCCTCGACGCCAAAACCACGCTCGTCCTCGTCGTTTCCAAATCCTTCAAGACGCCCGAGACCGCGTCCAACGCACAGCTCGGCCGCGAATGGCTGGTGAAGCAACTGGGCGAGGCCGAAGCCAACAACCACCTCGCCGCCGTTTCCTCCGCACCCGACAAGGCGAAAGCCTGGGGCGCCGCCGAAGACCGCATCTTCCCGATGGATGAGAGTGTAGGTGGTCGTTACTCGGTGTGGTCGTCGGTCGGCCTGTCGCTCCAGATCGCGCTCGGCGCCGATGTCTGGAACCGCTTCCTCAAAGGCGCCGCCGAGATGGACCGCCATTTCCGCGACACGCCGCTTGAAAACAACCTGCCTGCAAAGCTCGCCATGCTCGACGTGTTCCGCCACTCCGGCGAAAACGGCGCACAGACGCGCACCGTGCTGGCCTACGCCCACCGTCTCCGCAAACTGCCGGACTTCCTCCAGCAGCTCGAAATGGAATCCAACGGCAAGAACGTGTCGGATGCTCCCGGCGGTCTCATCGCGCCGACCGCCCCCATCGTCTGGGGCTCCGTCGGCACGCTCGGCCAGCACTCCTTCCACCAGCTGCTGCACCAGGGCATGCGCGAAACCGCGATCGAGATCGTCGCCGCTCTGGATGCAGGCGCGGGCGACAAGACCCGTGGCCGGGCCCTCCTCGCCAATGCCTTCGCGCAAGCCGAGGGCCTGCTCGGAGGACGCGGTCAGGCCGCTGCCGAGAAAGAGCTGCTCGCCAAAGGCATGGACCCGGCAAAAGCCAAGGAACAGTCGCTCCACATGGTCATGCATGGCGGCCGTGGCTCCACCACCATCCTGCTCGACACTCTCTCGCCCGAAAGCGTCGGCGCACTGATCGCGCTCTACGAGCACCGCACCTTTGCGGCCGGCATCCTCTGGGGCATCAACCCGTTCGACCAGTGGGGCGTCGAACTCGGCAAGGTCCTCGCCGAACAGCTCGACAAGGCCATCGCCGGCGAAGACCCCGGCAAGCGCGATCCTTCCACGCTGAGACTCGTCTCACGCGCGAGAAAGACCGTCGGCTAGGCCGGGAGCCGCTGGACATCGGCCCCGTCTCGGCGAAAAGCTGATCCGGGAAGTCGAGGGTATTAAATGCGTATCGCCGCATTCGCTTTTGCTGCGCTGGCCGCGTCCTGCGCGGGCTTGCCCGACACGACGCCCATAAACCATGCGCTCACCGCCCCGCCGCCTGCGCCGGTCGAGATCGAGCTGGGCGTCGAGGGTGATGCGATTGCGCTGGCGCTGTCCGGAGGCGGCGCGCGCGCCGCATCGTTCTCGCTCGGGGTGTTGCTCCAGTTGCGAGACATGAAGGGGCCGGATGGCCGCGCGTTGATCGACAAGGTCGCGCTTGTCACATCTGTTTCCGGCGGCTCGACGATCGCCGCGTATTTCGGACTCTTTGGCTCGACGGGTCTCGACCGCTTCCGCGCCGACATGCTCGACAAGGATTGGCAGGGTCAGCTCAACACCACCTTCATATCGCCAGACAACTGGCAGCGCCTGATGCAGGGCGGCGTCAACGGCCCCGACAAGCTCGCCAACTGGCTCGACAAGGAGGTGTATGCGGGCCGCCACATGCGCGACCTGACCGATCATCCGCGTGTCATCATCAACGCCGCCGATCTTTACAACGGCACGCCGTTCGCGTTTGCCGCGCCATACTTCGACGCGATCTGTAGCAATCTTGGCGATGTGCGCGTTGCCGACGCGGTGGCCGCTTCAATGTCGGTGCCGGTCGCTTTCCGCCCGATCGTCGTGAAACTGCCGGAAGGCGAATGCCCCACGCCTATGCCGCCGTGGGTCGACGCCGTCCGCCGTGATCGCGCCTCGCCCACGCTGCTGCGCGAAACGGCGCGCGCCTTCGAGGCCTATCGCGATCCCTCCCGCATGAAATACGTCCACCTCACGGATGGCGGCGTGGCCGACAATTTCGGCTTGTCCAGCCTCGTCACCATTCGTCGCGCGGCAGAAAAACCCTACGGCCCGTATTCAGCCCGCGATGCCGTGAAGATCAAGCGGATGACATTCCTGCTGGTGAACTCGGAACGCTATGCGGATGGCGACTGGTCTATGCGGCCCGAAGGGCCCGACGCCGTGCAACTGGTCGATGCAATGATCTCCGCCTCGATCAACGCGCCCAAGCGCGCCGCCAGCGACGCCTTCGGCAGCGTTCTCGCCGAATGGCAGCGAGATCTCATCGCCTGGCGTTGCACATTGACGCAGCAAGAAGCCCGCAGCCTCGGCGCAGGCGAAGGGTGGAATTGCAAGGATGTGCAGTTCCGCTTCGACACTGTTTCATTCGCTGACCTGCCAGCCGACCAATACGAACGCCTCGGCGCCGCAGCCACCGCCGTCAGCCTGCCAACCGATCTGGTCGATGACCTGATAGCAGGAGGCCGCCGCGCGATCCTCACCAACGAACTCGTGCAGGGTCTGACGCGCTAGTCAGCCGGCGTCATGATCCGCACGCGAGACTTGGCTGTGCGTCCGGCATCGTCCACCACAAACAGTTCATAGAAGCCCGCATCTGCCGGCCGCCACACGGCGTCCCCCGCCACGTTCCGCGACAGAGACTTGCCGTCCACATACCAGGCCAGCTTGCCCCGCCCCTCGGCCGCCAGCACGAACGATGTGTGCTCGCTGTCTTTCCACACCTCGGCGCCGTCTGGCGGAAAGAGAATCTGCGGAGGCGCATTCTGCCGTTCAAACCTTGCGAGCGCCGATGGCGGCGTATGATTGCCAGCGATCTCTTCGCGCAGGGGCGGCCCTGAAGACCGGCGCGGCGTGATCCGCGCGATCGCATCAAAGACATCGAACAATGTCGGCAGGGCTGCATCGCGTCCGGTGACGCCAGGTCGTGGCGAAGAATCCGCCCGGCCGATCCACACCACCACAGCGCTTCCATTGCCGGTTCCCGCCGCCCATGCGTCGCGGAAGCCGTAGGACGTGCCTGTCTTGAACGCGATCACCGGCGCTTCCTGCGTCAGCAGCGCGGGCATCCGTCCCGCCGGCGCAGGGGCCGAGCCGAGAATGTCCACGATCTGCCGCGCTGACTGCGCGGACATGATCTGCGTCGCCTTGTCCGGCTTCGTCAGCGCCGCTTCCGTTTCCGATTTCAGCCAGTGCAGCGGCAGGGCGCGGCCATCATCGCCCAACGCCGAATACAGCAGCGCCACGTCACGCACCGTCATGCCCGCGCCACCCAGCGCAATTGCAAGGCCTGCATCGTCATCCGCCGTCAGCGGCATGGAAAGATCAGCGCCCGCAAAGCTCAGCGCCGCCGCAAATCGCTGCGCCCCCACTGCATCCAGCGCCGACACCGCCGGCACGTTCAGCGAATGCTGCAACGCCTGCGCAACCGTCACATCGCCTCGGAAGGTGCGATCGAAGTTGTCCGGCCTGTATGTCGCAAACCTGCGCGGCGCATCCGCGATCCGCGTATCAGGAGAAGCCACCCCATCATCAAACGCCATCCCGTAGATGAAAGGCTTGAGTGTCGATCCAGGTGAGCGGGGCCGGTTGGTGAGGTCGATCCACCCGCCCGCTGATCCGCGGTTTGCTGAACCTGCTGCCGCCCGCACTTCGCGGCTGGCGATATCCACCACCATGATCGCAACCTGCACGCCATCGCGCGTAGGTCCGGCCGCGCGCGTCGCCAGCTGCTCGACTTCCTTCTGCAGGGCGAGGTCCAGCGTTGTCCTGATATTGTCCGGATCGCCCGCCCTCAGCAGCGCTTCTTCAGACGCATGCCATGCCAGCGTTGGAAAGTTGCCGCGCTTGGGCGCTGCGTAGTCCGCAGACTCCGCCGCGAGGTCCTTCGCGAAAACGCCCTGATCCGCCAGCCTCATCAGCACCCGCTCACGCGCCACGATCGCGGCCTTCGGGTGCAGGTCAGGCCGCCGCGCTTCCGGCGATTGCGGCAGGGCGATCAGCATCGCGATCTGATCAGGCGAGAGATTATCCGGCTCACGCCCGAAATACGCCCACGAAGCCGCCCGCACGCCCTCCAGGTTGCCGCCATAGGGCGCCAGCGTCAGATACAGCTCAAGGATTTCCTCTTTCGAGTAACGCCGCTCCAGCTGCCACGCCCGGAATGCTTCGATGACCTTTGAGCCGATATTGCGCGGTCTCGGCTCCAGCAGGCGCGCCGTCTGCATCGTGATGGTCGAGCCGCCCGAAACAATCCGCCCCGATGTCGCCAGCGAAGCCGCCGCGCGCGTCAGCGCCGCGAAGTCCACTCCGCCATGCTCGAAGAAGCGCTTGTCCTCATAAGCCTTCAGCGCTTCGATGAAGTCCGGATCCAACTCCTCGACATGCGCCCGCATCCGCCATTTGCCGTCATCGACCGGAAACACGCGCAGCACAGCGCCGCGCCGGTCCATCACAACGCCGGAAACTTCCTGAAAGCGCGCCAGCGGCGGCGGGAAGAAGAAGTCCACCGCCATCAGCGGCAACAGCACATACAGCGTCACCAACGCCGCCTTGCGCCACCACTCCGCCGGCCACCACCAGTTGCGGGGATTGAGATAATGCAGCGCGGCACGCCAGCGCGGCTTAACGGGTTCGCTCATCACGAACCTCGTCTCGCCGCGCGCGTGCCGACGTCACACTCATCCTACCGTTTCGCCACCGTGATCGTGCGCGAGCCCGTGCGTGAGTAGGTGTCCGGACGATACATGTCCTCCGCCACCACGCCCGGCATCGTGAACGTGCCCGGCGTCACCACGCGAACCATGTACGCCACCGTCTCGCGCTTCTGGTCGTAAAGGTCGAACGCTGCGACGAAGCGGTCATCCCGCGCCTCCGCGATGTTCGGCGTGACCAGGGCGCCGAGGAAGCGATACGGCCCGTTGGCGCCCGCATCTTCCGGGCGCAGCACGGCTTCGATCTCGAAGCCTGCTGGCAGAAGATCGGCCACAACAAGCGGCGTCATCCGCATTTCAGAAGCGCCAACCGTGATCGCCACGATCAGCCTGTCGCCCTGGCGGAAGTTCGTGCCATCGATAGCCTGGCCTCCCGGCGTCCACAGCTGCTTCATCGCCGTCATGCCGTCCGAAGCCGGCGGAGGCGCCGAAGCAGGCGATCCACGCGAGATCGACGTCACCCAGAGCTGGCCCTGGCCGCGGTTGGTGAACACAGGCGGGGTCCGCATCTGCGCGTCGCCCATCTTGTGCACACCCGCCGACACCGGGTTCGTCTGGCCCTGCACCGCGACATTCACCGCGGATTGTCCACCCGAAAGCCCGTTGGCGGCGAGAAGAAGGAAAGCCTTCTCCTGCGTCGTCAGGCGATCCGGCTCCGGCAGGTCTTGCGCCACGCGCTGCGACAGGCGCCGCACGCGATCGGTCTGCTTCGCTTCCTGCGCCAGTGCGAGAACGCCAGCGAGGTCACGGCGCGTCGTCTGGTAGTAGTCGCCGGTGTTGGTGTAGCCGATCGCTGCTTCCGCCTGATCGAACGCCGACTTCGCACGGGCGTTGTCGCCGATCATGTAGAGCGCCGCGCCGATCTGCGCCTTCGCCAGCGGGCCTTCGATACGGCCGATCCGGTCGTCGTGCAGGTAGCGCAGCCGCGCCTTGTCCATACGGCCCGCCTTCGCGAGCACATAGGCAGCGTAAGCCACCGAGCGATCCATCAGTTTCTGCTCGGTGTCGTTGCTGTAGCGGCTCTCATAGACTTCGAAGTCATAGCTCGACGAGTAACGGCTCTCGCGAACCGCAAACTCCTCAAGCGCATCATACGCCTTGTCGAGCGCGGCATCCGGCACGACGTAGCCAGCCGCTTTCGCGCGGAACAGGAAGTCCGTCGCATAAGCGCCAAGCCACGGTGTCGAGAGCGCATCCCCCGTCCGCCACAGGCCGATCGCGCCATCCGCACCCTGCCGGTTCAGCAAGGTCGAGACGGCTTCCTGCACCTGATTGCGCAGGTCTCCCGGCGTTTTCCGTCCGGCCAGCGCCGCGATCTGGTTTGCATACAGCAGAGGCAGCGCGCGGCTGGTGATCTGCTCCGTGCATCCATACGGATACTGGTCGAGCGAGTCATACAGCGCCGCCGCGTCCATCGGGATGGGCGAGAACGACACCTGCACATAGCCAGATCCCGCAATGAACGAACTCAGCGAGTCCGCCCCCGGAGAGAAGGTCGCGCCCGGCTGGATCGTCGTGCGCTGCACATAGCTCGCCGGCATCCAGGCGGATCGCGTCTGGATCGGATAAGTGCGCGAGACCGAATAGTTGCCCGGTCCCGTCAGGTTGAACGATACGTTCGAGACGCCTTCGGTCGCCGCCGAGAACGTCGCATCCAGATCGGTGCGCTGTCCGCGGTTCAGGTTGGCCGAAAGCGTTCCCGTCACGGCGCGCACAGGCGCAACCGCCTGGATCGCAGCGTTATAGGCGCCCGGCTGGCCCTCGACGTTGTCGAGCGTCAGCGTCGCCATCGCCGTATCTCCCGGAGACAGGAAGCGCGGCAGCGCCAGAAGCGCAGGCACCTGATCGCGCACGGTCACCGGCTTGGAAGCGCCGCCGACACCTGTGTTAGACCAGGCCACAGCCATCAGCCGCAGCTCGCCATTGAACGCAGGCACGTCGAACGTGATCGTCGCCTTGCCGCCGCTCAGCTTCACCGGCGCAGAAACCAGCGCCACCGATTGCGTCGGCACAACTGTCAGACCCGCGCCACCAATCTGGTCGCCGCCCTGACGGATGTTGCCGGCCGCGCCCTGGTTCGGGTCGAGCAGGCGGCCATAATCGTCGCGCAACTCAACGCCCAGACGGCGCTTGCCGAAGAAGTAGTCGACCGGATCGGGCGA